>Ga0326728_10002118_pt1 | contig 67299 bp, 61 predicted proteins | sample MB3enrmetagenome_FD_207602 | JGI IMG/M metagenome (GOLD analysis project Ga0326728, IMG submission 207602) | Lab enriched peat soil microbial communities from McLean, Ithaca, NY, United States - MB31MN | ecosystem: Environmental > Terrestrial > Soil > Wetlands > Peat | place: USA: New York... | reverse complement strand
TACCGCGGAACTCACAAGGGAGATCGCCACCCGCGTTCTTGCCGGCATCCGGGCCGGCAGCAGCGTGTCAGTGGTGGTGCGGAAGGCGTACCCCTCCCATATCGGTCTCGGCAGCGGTTCGCAACTGTCGCTTGCCACTGCACGGGCGATCTGCGAGCTGTACGGCAAGCCGCTTCCTCCCCGCGAGCTTGCCCGGCTTGTCGGGAGGGGCGGGACATCCGGCATCGGTACCGCGGCATTCGAATCCGGCGGGTTTATCATTGACGGAGGACACCAGTTCGGGACCGGATGCGAGAAATCCGATTTCCGACCGTCATCTGCCTCGCGTGGCGTCCGCCCGCCACCGGTGATCGTCAGGCACGATTTCCCGCCGGAATGGCAGATACTGCTGGCTATCCCCAACCTTCCTTCCGGGGCGAGCGGAGCGATGGAAGCAGACATCTTTCGATCACGCTGCCCGGTGCCGGTGGAGGAAGTACAGAAGCTGTCCCATGAGATACTGATGCGGATGCTGCCCGGCCTTGTTGAACACGATCTTGACCTGTTCGGGTCATCTGTGAATGCCATCCAGACCCTTGGTTTCAAGAAGGTCGAGATTTCCCTCCAGCCGTCTGCGGTCACCGGGCTGCTTGAGGTGATGCGATCTTCCGGCGCAGCGGGGGCCGGCCTGAGTTCGTTTGGCCCGGCCTGCTACGCGGTCTGCGACTCCGGGGTGCGGGAAATCGAGTCCGCCGCACGATCCTTCATGGATACCGGTGGCGGGGGCACCACCATCATCACCACCGCACGGAACACCGGAGCAGCCGTGAGAGTAGCATAAGCTGGTGAACCGTCACCCGCAGGAAAAACCTGATAGGATGCGCATGCCATCATGACGGTGAGGTTTACTGCATGAAGACCGGATTCGGGTGGATCGAGATCGGCAGCACCCGGTACGAGCATGACATCATCATTCACGCGGATGGGAAGGTCTCGAAACGGAAGAAGAAAGCGTCAAAGGATTTGAGAGAAGAGTACGGGCACACGCCACTCTCTGGCGCCGAGCTTGATTTCCTTGCCGATGAGAAACCATCGGTGGTCTATATCGGGACAGGACAATACGGGAATCTCCCGCTCACACCGGAGGCAAAGTCCATCCTCGCTCCCTATCGGCCGGTCATAGCACCGACACCACAGGTTCTCGATGAGATCGGGCGCGGGGAGAAGCGGTTTGTGGCAATCCTGCACATAACCTGCTGACCGGGACGGCCCGGCACCCCTATGAAAAATGCCGGTTCCGGCAGCAATATGTCATGACGGTAAATGCCATCGCAGAATTCCGTTTACTTTCCGATCTTCATGAGCATCTCTTCGAGCGAGGGGTACCGGGACTCGATCCGCTCCACCCGCCCACCGGCCTCGGTTATACTGGTGGAGCACTCGTTGAGCTCCTGCATATCCTGCACATCACAGACCCAGAACCCCTCCTCCTGACGATATGGCTTCGAGTGCCCGATCAGCCTGCCCGGGTCTTCAATGGAGAAGAAGATCGTGTAGGTGATCGAACCGAACTGGTCGCGAAGCTCCCGCATGGTGCCGAACGCGAGCATCTGGCCGCGCCGGAGTATCATCACCTTATCGCAGATTGCTTCCACCTGATAGAGATTGTGGGCCGAGAGAACAATGGTCTTGCCCTCTTTCTTGAGCCGCCGGAGATAATCCGCGATGAACCGCGAGGTCATCGGGTCAAGCCCGCTCGTCGCTTCGTCATAGACGAGAAATGCCGGGTTATGGATGAGCGAGCGGGCGATCGCCGTCTTCCGTTTCATCCCTTTCGAGAACTCCCCCAGTTTTTTCCCATCGGTCTCCAGCATCAATGCAGCGAAGAGCTGCCGGGAACGGACCTGTATTTCCTGCGGCGAAAGCCCGTAAATCTCGCCGAAGAACGCGAGGTAGTTCTCGGCCGTCATTGTCTCGTACAGCCGGGACTCTTCCGGGAGGTAGCCGAGGTTTTCCTTGAGAGCCATCGGGTTTTTCACGACATCGATGTCATTGACACAAAGCTCGCCGGCAGTTGGGGCAATCAGCCCGGAGATGATCTTGAGCAGGGTGGTCTTGCCGGCACCGTTGTGACCGATGATTCCGAATATCTCGCCGTCCTCGAATTCGAAATTCACGCCGTCAAGCGCAACGAATCCGTCGAAATTTTTCACCAGGCCGCGGGCGGTGATCACGGAAAAAGCACCATCCTGATCAGACTGGGGTGATGGGAAAGATATAGGTTGGGTTGCCGACACCGGAAATGCGTGATGCCGGGATGATGTATCAGCCCCGAGCGCCTGTTTCCGGCCCGGCCTGTGCGCGAACCGGTGTCTGTATCGATCAGTTTTTGACCAGACTCCCCACACTATTCTTTTAAAAAAAGGTTCCGGCAACCGGCAGGATTATCCATGGGTGCGATCAGGGATATTGTCACCATTGCACGGTGGGAAGTGAAAAAATCGTTCTCGCTGATGAGCAGAGACGTCCTGCCGATTGCAATTGTCCTTTTTGTCCTGCTGATTATTGTCACCGGTTTTGCGGCGCAGAACGGGATGCACCTGCAGGACGGCATCTACCGGCTCGGCGTTGACGACCCGCAGGTCGCTGCGATCTTTGCATCCGACGCCCGCTTTACCGTCTACGAAACGGATTCCACGTCCCTCCTCGCGAACCGTAACGCATTCGATATCATCATCATTGGAGGGCAGGCGTACGGGAGCCCGACCGATAAGGGGAGGGCAGCGATACAAACCCTCCGGCGGGATTACACGAGCTACACAAACGGCGTCTATAACAGTGAGAGCGACCTCTTTGCCGCGTACCCGCTCTGGATCGATATCCAGAACGTAAAAAGCGAACTGAACTTCCTCTCCACCCAGAGCGGGCAGCTGGTGAGCGTGGCACCAAACGCCGCTTCACCACCGGTTCCGCAGGGTGCGATCACCACGGTACCCACGCCATCCCCAACCCTTGGCTTCACGGAGGACCAGCTCCGTCAGGAACTGGTGAAAAGCTCGTCCCAGACCTCCCCCGTCTCCCGCTATACCCAGGTGCTCACGCCGGCAGGACCCTCGATGGGCTCGTTCGAGACACCTTCACAGCTCTCCCCTCCGCTTCCGTTTGATTCCATCATCCTCGTCTTCGTCTTTATCTTCCCGCTCTATTTCACCTCGCAGTTTTTTATGATGAGTATCATGAACGAACGCATCGAGCGCAAAGGCGAAGTCCTCCTCTCCCTGCCCGTCAAGGCTTCCTCCATCATCATTGGAAAGGCACTGCCGTATTTTCTGGGGATGGTCGCCATTTGTGCCGGGCTCACGCTGTACCTCAATGCATCGCCGATCATCATCCTCCCCCTCATCCCGGTCATCTTCTTTTTCCTTGCAAATGCACTCCTGATCGGCATGCTCTCCCGGAGCTTCAAGGAGCTCTCGTTCGTCTCAATCTTCTTCTCGACGGTAGCGACTTCATACCTTTTCTTCCCCACCATCTTTGCCAACGTGCACGTCATCAGCCTGATCTCCCCGCTCACGCTGATTGTGCTTACCCTCCAGGGCACGGCATGGACGATAACAGACTACCTGTACTCGACCGCGCTCTTCTGGCTCACCAGCGCCGTCCTCTTCTCCATCGCGATAGTCAACTTTAAGGAAGAGCGTCTCTTCTCGGAGAAACGGCTTCTTCCCCGGATCCGCGAATTCCTTGCGGGGACGCTCTCCCTCCGGCATCCGTACGTCTCGGTCTTCCTGCTGGCTGCCTTTTCGATCCCGTTTGTCTTCATGGTGCAGATGCTGTGCCTTGTGCTCTTCTTCAACCTGCCCATGCCATATTCGCTTGTACTCCTCCTTGTGTTTGCCGCATTTATCGAGGAACTCGCAAAAGGTGTTGGGGTCTACACGCTCTTTGTGCAGGATCCCTCATTTTTATCTTGGAAAGGTCTTGTTGCTGCGTGTGCTGCGACCGCGATCGGTTTTATTATCGGGGAGAAGCTCCTCCTCTTTGCCACGCTCTCCCAGATTACCGAGTCTGTCTTCGGGAGCGTGCTCTTCCTCTCGCTGGGGGTGTTATGGATGCCGCTTGCCATCCACTTCGCCGGAGTCCTTATCGTTGCGTGTGCGCTGAAGTTCGGTGGGAGGAAAGGGTTTGTGGCCGGCCTTGCTGCCGCCACTGCCATTCACTGCATGTATAATCTCACCATCATCCTGGGGTGGATTGGATGAAGGGCCGGCACCTCTCGATTATTGCAAAAAAGGAATTCCGCGGGCTCTTTAACGAGCGGACGATCCTCCTTGCGGTCCTGCTCCAGCTCTTTATCGCGATGTTCTCCTCGTTTTTAATGGTCGGGCTCACTTCGATGTACAATCCCTCTTCCCTCTCCCAGTACTCCCACTTCCGGTACCGTGTAGCGTACGTGGGAAACGAGTCACCGATCCTCGATTATCTTGAGAAAAGCCCGGACTTCCGGGTATACCATATGGTTCTCTCACCTGCGGTAACTGCCCTGCAGGAGCGGAAGCTTGCCGCAGTAGTGTACGTTCCCGATACACCCCCGGATGCGGCCGACCCGGTCAAGATCACGCTCTATACGCTTACCAACGATATCCAGAGCGCCATTGTTGACGTCAAGCTCAAGGATATTTTCCTCGCATATGAGAGAGATCTCCGGCAGGTCCGGGCATACCGGCTGGACGAGCAGCCGATCCCGGTCCAGATACCTCCGTCGAGCGGCGGTGACTTTTACGAGTTTGTCTACGGTCTTCTGATCCCGCTTCTTGTCCTTATGCCGGCAATCATCTCCTCGGCACTCGTGATCGACCTGATCACCGAGGAGTACCAGCACGAGACGCTCGAAACGCTCGTCTCGACGCCGGTCACCTTTGCCGAGATGGTCTGGGGCAAGGTTCTTGCCTGCGAACTGCTCGTGCCGGTACAGGCAGGGGCATGGCTGGTCCTGCTGATGGCGAACGGAATCCCGATAGAGAATGCCGGCCTTATCCTGCTCGATGTTGTCGTGACGTCCCTCATCCTGATCCTGATGGGCACCCTGACCGCCCTTCACTACCGTGAGCGGACCGCGGCACAGTTCATCTTTTCCACGGCGCTCGTGGTCGTCATCCTCTTTGTGCTTGCGCTCCCGGAAAACCCGCTCAACCTGATCACGCGGCTTGCGGTAGGAACTGCGGGAATGGACCAATGGCTCATCTTCGGGGCAGCGTTGATCGCAGCCATCGCTCTCGGGTACATGACCCACCGGTACGCGGAAAAATCCGGGCGGGAACATCACGCCGCATAAGGGAAAGAAAAAAATTGAAAGTAAAACCAGATTATTGCATGGACATGAGCTGCTGGTCGATGATTTTGTAGATCTTTCCGGCGCTGGTGACCCAGACTTCAACATGATCGCTGCCCCGGCTTCCCGGTAGTACCAGCTCGTCGCCACCACTGGGCCGATTACCATTATCCATATACTGGTCGGTCACCGTCCCGTCTGATTGGGTCACCCGCATCCTGATGGCCTGCAGGGCAAATTCTCCCGGTCCCCCGTTATACAGGAGATGGATTTTGCTCGTGGGCCGGTCTTTTGTCAACTGGAGATCGACAAACTGCGCCGGGGGCAGGGTAACGACCGGTTCGACCGTTGTCACCGGTGCTGCCAGGCTCGTTTGTGCCATCGTGGGCGTAGTCGCATCTGCAACCGTCTCCACCGGCCTGATCTCTGCCTGCGTGGGGCTCGTACAGCCGGCAAAAAGCCCGCAGAGAAAGAGCGCGACAGATGCGGCCGCGATAAGTCTGGTTCGCATGGAGAATCCTTTATTCTGTTCATATTTCTGATTTGCGTTCAGAATTGGTGAGAATCACGGTCACAGGTTCCGGTAGCCGTCATCGCATAAAGAATGCTGTTACGGGCCTCTACCGGGCAGAAAAACCCCATAAAGAACAGTTAAATTAAAAAGGACACCCGGATTAACTCTACATATCAGGAGTATATGGAATGTTCTGTCCCAAGTGCGGAAAAGAGACCGATGCCTCGGGAAAATACTGCCAGTGGTGCGGGGCCCCAATTGAGCCTGCACCGGCAAATCAGACGGTAATTGCCACCCCGGAAGTGGAAGAGGGGCCGGAAGTCGGCGTGTATGCCGGTCTGGGCAGGCGGTTTGTTGCATGGATTGCAGATTCCATCATCATCGTCATTTTGGGCATCATCGTGATTGCGTTCTTCAACCTGATCACAGGCTTCAGATATCTGTATTATATCGTTGTCAGTCACGCACCGATCAGTTCTCTCACGGAGGCAGGAACTTATGATGCAGCAATCGGCCCGATCATCGCGGCGGTGGGTGTCTTCATTATCATCGTTCCATGGCTCTATTATGCCGGCCTGGAAGCCTCGCGGAGCCACGCAACTCCCGGCAAGGTTCTGATGCACCTCGCGGTGACGGATCTTGCTGGCAACCAGGTCTCATTTGCCCGGGCTACGCTCCGGTTCATTGGCATGTTCTTCTTCGGTCTCTTCATTCCCCTGTTTGTCATCGGTTTTGGCGTCGGGATTATCGGGCTCACGATCAGTTGTGTCATAGCCGTTGTCATCATTTTGTTGAACTTCCTTGTCATAGGTCTTACAAAAAAGCGGCAGGGCATCCACGACAAGATTGCCGGCTGCCTCGTACTCCTCCAACAGGACTGACCATCTCATCTTTTTTTAAATAATCCCCTGTTTTTCCTCGGAAGGTCTGTCCTGAATGCCGTGGTATCACAGCAGGGGATGCCATTCCTGGATGGTATGCCGGATCAGTGGTACCGAAGCTTCATCCCGAGTAAAAACAGGACAAGGCCAAACGTGACAAAGTTTGCCACGATGATGGGAGCGGAACCAGACCAGATGCCATACACCATCCAGAGAAAATCACCGGCTGCAAAAAGGAGAATCATCAAGAGCGAGATATCCTTTGTTTCCCTCAGCCTCCAGCTTCTGGCGACCTGTGGGACAAATGAGACGGTGGTGAGGGTGCCAGCGATATAGCCGACCATGATGCTGATGTCCATTCGTAATGCCTCTGTTTCAGGATGAGTGTTGACACTCTGACGATTTATACCGGGCGGGCAATAGCCTGGAAGAAAAAAGCGAATCGCGTAGTGGTACCGGCGGGAGATGCCGGTACAGCATGGCGACCCGTTCGTACTGGCGGCCACACCGCACGTACCCTTAGTACGCTTTGACTATTGTGAGGGGATATGCTACGGATGAGCATTGGCTGGGAGCAACTGTTTCATAGTTTGTTTCATGACGGCACCGGACTACCGGACATACCGGGCAGCTCTCACGTTCCTGTTACACTTTTCACCGGAACGACAACACGTTTGAAGTGCGGCGGGTACGGAACATGCCCTCCATCCCGGAGGGGATCGCGGAAGACGAGCGTGTTGCCTTCTTTTGCCACGGTGATAATATAGGAATGGTATATCAGCCGTTTTACTTCCGGCAATGAAAGGTATGGCCCGACTTCTGCCGGGGTCGTATTGCGGTATTTCTCGAACACCACCTGATCGGTCATACTGCGGCCAAGCGTAGTGTGCCGGACTGTCCACGCATCCGCCGTTTCGCTGATCGCCATCCATCGCAGGGGGCTGATCGTGGGAACCAGCCTCCCCGTGCCCCGGCCACCCATGACAAGAAGAAACGACCCTGCCCGTACGGCAAGATAGAGACAGACAACCACGGCAACGATGGTGAGCCCGACGGTGAGGGAGAACCACCGGATCACCATGCCGAGGAGGACGCTGACGCTGGCAATCATCAGGGTGATACTCGGGCCCGGCAGGAGATCGACAGAGTACTTATGGTCAGAGAATGGGGCGAGGAGCGGGATGCCAGGACAGGCGAGTGTGTCGATGCCTATGTGCAGGAATATGCCGGCAGAGATCGCAGCAAACGCTATGGGGCCAAAGAAGGCAAAGACCGATCGGTCCACCAGCCCTGCCATGGCTGCCATCCAGAGACCCACACCGGCAAGAACGGTCATGACAATGCCACCGGTAATGCTGTGGGCATAACCCCCATGGGTGAACCCGTAGAGCGTGGGCAAAGGATCCGAGAAGAGCGAGAAGAAGATGTCCGTATCCAGAACTACTGCCCCGAGTACAGCAAAGGGTACGAGATGGGGGAGCCCGGCGACAGTGAAGATCGCAGCCGTGACGAGTGCATGGGTAAGGGAGTCCACAGTTCCGGTTAATGGACAGCACACTTTAAAAAGATACGCTGTCCGTGTCCCTTGAACAGGGAAGGGAGAAATTTCAAGAACTGCTGCATGAACCGATATCACCCGAATGTGACTCGCGATCTTCACTTCAGAAGTCGCTTCGAATATCGTCCGCGATATTCAATTACGAGATGCAGGCATCCCAACCGGGAAAACGATAAATAAAAAGGCCAGGGCTGAGCTGATGAATTTGAGAAATAGTTTTTGAATAATTGCGCACGTCATGTTTTTATAAAAAATTTCATTTTTCAATTGATAAGTAAGATATTATTCAAAAAGTGAATCACTATATTTATCGTTAGAATTGTGCATCTTATGCTAGCTAAGTGTATTGGATGGATATGGTGAAATTCTGTCAATTGTGTAAAAAGCAAATTGATAACGATACTATCATTTTCTGTCCAGTATGTGGAACTAGACTCTCTTCTTTACCCGCCCAGTACCCACAAGGGTCAAAAACACAGATTGCTATGAGGAAGCGATCCACGATTGTGTGGGTTGTAAAAATTTGTGTGGTTGCAATTTTATTGATCCTCTTTTCAGTATCCATTTCAACATATAACGTTGCACATACTCTATCAGTCCTGGATATCAAAAGTCAGGCGTTAACTATCCCTTATGACAAACTATTAAAAAATAATGAAGATTATGTCGGTAAAATTGTGTATTTTCAAGGGATGGTAGGTCAGATAATTTCCGAATCTGATGATAACTACGAGCTCAGAATAGATACATCAGAGAATCCGTTGGGTTTTAATCAAAATAGTCTCTATGTCAACTACGAAGGTTCCCGACTTTCAGAAGGGGATTATATTAATTTGTGGGGAAACGTGGATGGAGTGATAACCGTTCATACAGTACCTAGCGTATCGTACACCATTCCGGAATTAACTGCGTTGGATGTTGAAATGGTTACTGCAGAAGCATCTAGTTCATCTTCGATACCGGTAGCGGTAAGCACGGCAATTCCAACACCAACACAGCACGGATGGGTTTGGAATTCCACAATAGAAAACTTTAATAAGGTTTAACCTGTCCAGAGCCTGCCCTGGGTTTTCAAACTCATCTATGAGCCACCGATTTGAAGGGCGATGCATACAGAGATCCAGAGTGGGCAAATACGGTCGGGAGTAAACCGCAACGCACTCAGGAGCGGGCCTCATAGATTGAATCGGTTGGCATTTCTCCGCACAGCTGGGATGAAACGACGCATAAAAAAAGGAGCCGGTTTAAGAGTGCTCAGGGAGGATAGGATCGTCTTTTTTTTCTGTAAAAGACCATACAGAAAATACGAGCAAATTGAGATTAAGAATAAACTTTAACCAGCGGCGATCAGGCCAGGGCCGAGATTCGAACCCGGGTCGGAGGATCCACAGTCCTCTAGGATAACCAACTACCCCACCCTGGCAGATGTCCCTTGTAACTTGGCACCGGACTCTGATTAATGTATCTCCCTTAAAATGGGGAACAGCGATCCCGGCGATGCGGGAACCCTGGCACACTATTCATCACGGGCTGGCGACTTTCTGGAAATATTCCGGGAGTGACTATTAATAGGATCCGACGTCTATACCATATCAGGTGGCTCTGAAAGGCATTCCGTAGGATATGGCGTGTGGCGCCGGATGACGGTTTTGCTGGATGAGTGTGGTTCATCCAGCATCAGAGCAAACGGGATTACAGGTTGGGGAATATGGCGACAGGCCCGAAGATCAGGACGCCGATTGTCTGCGTGATGGGGCACGTAGACCACGGGAAGACGTCGCTTCTCGATCGTATCCGTGGCTCCTCGGTCGTCGCGTCGGAGGTCGGCGCGATCACCCAGCATATTGGTGCTACCGTTGTCCCTATCGAGGCGATCCGCACGATGAGCGGGACAATGGAGAAGCTCCCCATCAATATCCCGGGCCTCCTCTTTATCGACACGCCGGGGCATCATGCGTTCACTACGCTCCGGGCCCGGGGCGGGGCGCTTGCCGATATGGCAATCCTTGTGGTCGATATCAGCCAAGGGTTCCAGCCCCAGACAATTGAGGCCCTCCAGATCCTGCGTAACTGCCGGACGCCGTTTGTGATCGCCGCGACAAAGGTCGACCGGATCCACGGGTGGAGGACAAACCAGAACGAATCGTTCATCCCAACCTTCGACAAGCAGAACGAACGGGTCAAAGCCGACATCGAGAACCGGACCTACGAGATTGTCGGGAAACTGGCCGAGCTCGGTTTCTCGGCAGACCGCTATGACCGGGTGGCGGACTTCCAGCGTAACCTTGCCATCGTTCCGGTAAGCGCTCATACCGGTGAAGGTATCGCTGACCTGCTCCTTGTGATGATCGGCCTTGCCCAGAGGTACATGAGCGATGAACTGAAGCTCTCGGTTGAAGGCCCGGGCACCGGAACCGTGCTTGAGGTGAAGGAGGAACGGGGGCTCGGGCCGACACTTGACGTGATCCTGTATGATGGCACACTCTCGGTAGGTGACGAGATCGCGGTCGCCACCCAGGATGATGTCGTGGTGACAAAGGTGCGGTCGCTCTTGAAACCTCACCCGATGAAGGAGATACTCATCGAGGACCGGTTCGAGCGGGTGAAATCAGTGGTCGCAGCGGCGGGTATCAAGGTCTCTGCCCCCAACCTTGACGGGGTGATCGCGGGGTCACCGCTCTTCGTGATCCGCGGAAACCGTGAAGAAATGGAGCAGCGGGTTCGAAAGGAGATGCAGGAGATCCACGTCAAGCTGGCTGACGAAGGGATTGTGATCAAGGCCGACACCATCGGAGCCCTCGAAGCACTCTGCAAGGAGCTCGAGGGCAAAGAGATCACCGTGATGCGGGCAGAGGTCGGCCCGGTCAGCCGTCACGATCTGATCGATACTGAGACGATCAAGAACCCCGCGTTCCGTATGCTGCTCGCGTTCAACACCCCCATCCTTCCCGATGCCGCTGAAATGATCAAGGACCCGCTTTATACGCAGGTGAAGGTCTTCGAGGGGCAGGTGATCTACCAGTTGATCGACCAGTATGTCGCATGGCGCGATGAGCAGAAACGGATCGCTGAGCGCCAGCAGTTCGAACACATCATGATGCCGGCAAAGATACGTCTCCTCCCGGACTGTGTCTTCCGGCAGAGCAACCCGGCGGTAGTCGGTGTGAGGGTATTAGGCGGGAAGCTCCGCAGCGACGTTGACCTGATCAAACCGGACGGAAAAAAAGTCGGCCACCTGAAAACCATGCAGATGCGTCAGGAGACAATCCGCGAGGCGGACGCCGGTCTCGAACTTGCGATCTCGATCGAAGGGGCGACAGTAGGCCGGCAGGTGAATGTCGGTGATGACCTGCTCGTGGACATTCCCGAGCGCCACGTGAAGGTGCTCGAACGTGAGATGCTCAGGACCTTAAATATCAGCACGCAGGAAGTGCTCGCCGAGTTCACGGCAATCCGCCGGAAAGCCGATCCCTTCTGGGGCAAATAGGGAACATTACGTTTTTTGTGACGCGAGGGTTTAATAGTACCCCGGTTGAATAAAATGGGTACTTCACGTACAGTGGCGAGAGCACATCTGGGCGGAGAGGAAAGGGAAAATCCCGGAGTCCGGGTTTTCAGGCAAATGGTCCAAAGGATTATCTCGACGTGCAAGTACGTCTGGCAAAAATCCCTGGCCAAGAATGGCTGCCGGCTACCTGTAACACGGAGGGGATTTTCCTACATGACACACGGCATGTTCACGCCGGATCAATAAGGAGCAGAACGAATGGTTGAATTAAAGGTTGTGGTATCTGACCCGAAGACCGGTCGCGCCTATAATGTTGATGCCAGCACTGGCGGTGCAGGGGCGATCGTAGGAAGACGCATCGGTGATGAAATAGATGCAGGATCCCTCGGGCTTGGAGGGTACAAGATCGTGATTACCGGCGGCTCGGACCGTACTGGCACACCGGCACGGAAAAGTCTTCCCGGTGCAGGGCGGAAGAAACTCCTGCTTGCCGGGGGTGTCGGGTTTCACCCGAAGTTCGATGGCGAGCGAAGGAGAAAGATGATCCGCTCCCAGGAGATCACGCAGGATTTTGTCCAAGTGAACGCCCGCGTGACTGCGTACGGCGACAAGCCGCTTGAAGAAATATTCCCTAAGGCCGAAACTGCAGAGAAGAGTGCGGATAAGCCGGCTGAACCGCCCAAAGAGAAAAAGAAGAAATAGATCCCTTGCCCTTTTTTACACCCGTTGCCGGGCGTTCTTCGTTTTTGGCATCTCCAATGATGGCCGGCTTCGTTTGATACCAATCACAGACAGAATCTTAAGCCGGTAAAGACGGGTAATACTGGTGGAAATGTCTTATATGACCACCGTAAAGGTAACGTTCCCGAATGCCGCCGAGGTCTGGTCCGAGTGCACAGCTGCGCCGTCCTTGAAAACCGTCACGGTCAGGGCATGCCTCGTGGTTGAATCCTCCTTTCGGAACGAGACCGAGATGGTGCCGGTTGCGTCACCGAGTGGATATAACCGGCTGCCCGAGCTCCGGATATCCTGCACAACGCCGTTGAGCCCGTATGACCCGGAAAATGAGCCGATATAGTCCACCCTGACAAATACCCCGGTATCCGGCACTGCAGCCTGCGTTGGTTCCGCAACTGTGATCACCGGCGTTGCTGCCAGGGAACCCGCCGGTAGGGGGATAACGTCGTCGCCCGCAGAGCCGGTGGTGAGGAACCCGGGCAAGTGCCCACCGGTGGTTATGAGACCGGAAAAGAACAGGATGGCGATAAGTATCACGACAGCAATACCCGTAACGGTCGCGACAATCACCCACGGGATCCCGGATGGTGGATCCCCGGTCCCAGCCATACCTATTCTTTTCACTTTATCGTTTGATAAAGCGTTTGGCGCTGACGAGAAGATAAGAGTACAGGCTGGACATTTTCGGCTGCCGGTCGTAAAAGCCTTGTGTACAACAACAGTTACCGCGTTTCAGGTTTTTTTCAGGCTCCGCCGGAGCAGCTCGATCTGGTCATCAAACGGTATTTCGTATTTTTTTGCGATCAGGACGAGCGCAGCAGGAGGCAGCAGGTTCCCGTCAAACCGCTCCTTGATGAGTTTGTTCATCTCGGCAACGACCTCTGTCTCGGGAATGTTCCGGGCTTTCGCAATCCTGCCGGTCATCTCCTGGAATGGATCATTTTGTTCGAAGATAGCTGATCCCGGCCGGAAGCCGACCGGGATCGTCACCGTTACCGGATCAAAAAGCACCGAAAAGACGCCGTTCTCCTGGTTAAGAAGACCCTCTTCCTCCCCCCGCCGGAGAACGAGGTTTGCCTGTTCGGTGCTCATCCATTTGCGGTCGAGCGCAAAATAATAGACAAGTTCATTCTTCCGCATCGCCGTCTTCCGTGTATGCCGGAATGGTGCTGCGATGGTGGTCCGGAGGGTCACGTCTGGGTTCCGAGGAGGATATTTTTCATGTCGAGAGCATCCAGCCCCTCACCGGATCCCTCTTTTGCGATATCGATGTCCGTCCGCGAGATCCGGTCCGAGAGCCGCAGATAAAAAACATCGTTCGCTATCGGGACCTTCCCCCCACCCCGCAGTGCAAGGGCCAGAACCGAGACCCGGAGGTCCGCCGCTTCCGTAACAACACCGGGTCGGAGGACATCGGGGGTAATTTGGCCAAACGTCGCACGATTCACCGCGATCTCGACCTTGGTCTTTACTTTTACGAGTTCCTTTCCGGTAGTCTTGGTGGTTTCGTGGTTATCGAGCCCAGCGACATAGTTCAGCGTTTCAAGAAACGACATCCCCATCGCAAACGAGAGATCCACCCGCTGCGGGAAACGATAATAGATCCTTCGCATAGTTACACTATGGGGAGGCCGGAATGAAAAAAGATTGCTCAAACGGGGAAGAGCGAACAACGAATAAAAAAGGATGAAACTTATTCGAGTAGCACCGCGTTGATGACGCCGTCCTGACCCGGCCGGCTCATGATCCGGGCACGCCCGATCTCAGTCTGGATGATGGCGCCCTTGGTGAGCAGGTTCCGCCGGACATAGTTCGGGTTTGCGCCATTTTCTTCGACCTTCTCTATTTTGACCTTTTTTGTCTCCCCACTGGAGAGCTTTGTCACATTGACAAACATCGCCCGCAGGGAGCGGATCTTGGTATTGCCACCGGCTGTGCGGACCTTCTTGGTCCGGCCTTCGCCGATATGAGTGTCTGCGGGCGCAAGCCCGATCTCTGCTCTCCGCTTTCCCTGAGCCGGACGGCGCCTGCCGCCGGTGACCTTTCGTACCGATTCTCCCTGCCAGAGCATGGTGTTACTCCTGAATGATATAATCCCGGGCATCGTTCCCGGAGATGGTGCTCTATATATTCCCTTCCGGATTATTTATACTATTTCACGAAAGGATCGCGTCGAGCAGCGGGGCGACGCCTTCCCCGGTCTTCATGTTGGTCTTAAAGATCGGCATCTGCGGGTTATACCGGCGGATATCGGATTCCATCCGGCCGATGTCTGCCCCGACAAGGGGGGCGAGGTCGACCTTATTGATGACACCGATGGTGCAGTCGCGGAACATCATCGGGTGCTTGTTTACGACATCGTCGCCTTCCGTTGAACTGACGATGACGACCCTTTTTTCCGCGCCGAGCCGGAAATCCGTTGGGCAGACCATATTGCCCACGTTCTCGATGAAGAGTAGGTCGATCCGGTCGAGCGGGAGGTGCTCGATCGCGTGCTCGACAAGGTGCGCATCGAGGTGACATTCCTTACCGGTATTTGCATTGTACGCCGGAATTCCCAGCGCCACAATCCGTTTGAAATCATCATCGCCATAGACATCACCCGCGATTGCTCCCGCCCGGAGATCTTTTTTGGTGAGCAGGGGGACAATCCGTTCGATGAGTGCGGTCTTCCCTGACCCGATCGCGCCGAGCAGGTCGAACGCCCGGATGCCATGCTCTTTCAGGTGCCGGGCATTTTCATCAGCAATAGCGTTGTTGACGTCATACACATCCTTCTCAATCCTGACGTCGATATGATGCATGAAATAATGTGGGAGCGGACAGTGTTTATACCTTGACCCACAAACCTTTCTGCAATGGAAAAAGGCAAGTGCATCCTGTATCCCTGTTACTTCAATGCCTCCCTCTCGCGCCGGGAAGGAAGAAGAGTCCCGCGCTCACGCGGTACGAAGGGTGCGGTGATTGGCGACATCGAGCGGGCCCTGAAGCGTGCGGGTATCCCGTACCAGGTGGAGAACCACCACCACCCGGCGCACTGGACCCGTCACGAGGGGCGCATCATTGCCAGATGGAGTGAGAGGAAAGGGGCACTCATCAGAAAGATCTCTCAGATGCTGGAGGGGAAACGGTGACCGGCCTGTACGACCTGCACACCCATACGATCCTCTCTGATGGGGAGATGCTCCCGATCGAGCTAGTACGGCGCATGTCGGTCCTCGGGTATGCCACGGTCGCCATCACCGACCATGTCGATATAACGAACACGACGCCGGTTGTTGAGACGGTTATCAAGGTGAAGGAATCCGCCGGCCTGTTCGGGGTCAGGCTCCTGTGCGGTGTCGAGATCACGCATGTGCCTCCGTCCCAGATCGCTGCCCTTGCACGGGTGGCAAAAAAGGCAGGGGCGGATATCGTTGTCGTCCACGGTGAGACACCGGTCGAGCCGGTCGCCTCCGGTACCAATCACGCTGCCTGCCTCTGCCGCGATGTCGATGTACTTGCCCATCCCGGGCTTATCACGATCGGGGATGCCCGGCTCGCTGCCGGAAACGACATTGCACTCGAGATCACGTCCCGTGCGGGACATAACCGTACCAACGGGCATGTGGCGCAGATCGCACGGAAGGCAGGCTGCAGGATCGTGGTCAATTCCGATGCGCATGCCCCGCACGATCTGCTGGACGAACGCGCGAAAATTATCGTGGCACAAGGGGCCGGTCTGACCAAAACAGAGTCAACAGCCGCTATAACTTTAAATATCGACGAGTTTCTTTCTGCCTGATAATTCTATTTATACTTTCACACAACATTTAAATACCGTAATGACTTACATATATAGATTACTAAATCAAATTCCATATCTTTGTAGCCTGAGGTTGTTGTGTGAAGATGGTTGGTCGAGCGATAAGCACCTGTGGCAGCAGGATGCTTGTCATCCGGTGCGATGCTGCCCAGCTTCCCGGATTCTACAGCGAAGTGACGGACCGGCGCATGAAGACGGTCGGCACGATCATGGACATCTTCGGGAACGTGAAGGCCCCGTACGCTCTTGTCCTCTGCCCAAAAGCGTGTGGCATCCAGCCGGATGAAAAGGTCTTCGCGAAATAAGATATGGCGTCAGGGTATTCGGTCCCGGATCAGTAACGAGAAATCTACGAAACAAACTGGTGAAGGTAAATGCAGGAAGTTGAAAAATTAAAAGTCCTCCAGAACGAGAGGGAAGCACTCAAATCGCGGACAAAAGTAAAAGAGCACGAAAAGAAGGCTGAAGACCACACCGAGACGGTCTGCCCCGAGTGCGGCGGGCGACAGCTTGTACATGACTACGAGCGTGCGGAACTGGTCTGCCAGAACTGTGGGCTTGTCATTGACGACGATTTTATCGACCGCGGGCCGGAGTGGCGTGCGTTCGACCATGACCAGCGGATGAAACGTTCCCGTGTTGGCGCACCGATGACGTTTACCATCCACGACAAGGGGTTGTCCACGATGATCGACTGGCGCAACCGTGACTCGTACGGCCGGGCGATCTCATCCAAGAACCGGGCGCAGCTCTACCGCCTCCGGAAATGGCAGCGCCGGATCCGGGTGAGCAATGCAACCGAACGAAACCTCGCGTTTGCCCTCTCAGAACTGGACCGGATGGCCTCGGCACTCGGCCTGCCAAGGAATGTACGGGAGACCGCAGCGGTGGTGTACCGTGACGCGGTTGACAAGAACCTTATCCGTGGGCGGAGCATTGAGGGCGTCGCCGCGGCGGCGCTCTACGCTGCCTGCCGGCAGTGCAGCGTCCCCCGTACGCTTGACGAGATCGCGGAAGTATCCCGTGTATCGAGAAAAGAGATCGGCAGGACATACCGGTTCATCTCCCGCGAGCTGGGCCTGAAGCTCCTCCCGACTTCGCCGATCGATTACGTGCCGCGCTTCTGTTCCGGGCTCACCCTCAAGGGGGAGGTGCAGAGCCGTGCAGTCGAGATCCTGCGCCAGGCCGGCGAACGCGAATTGACCAGCGGCAGGGGCCCGACCGGTGTCGCTGCGGCTGCGATTTATATCTCGTCCATCCTTGGCGGGGAGCGGCGTACCCAGCGTGAAGTGGCTGAAGTGGCAGGGGTCACGGAGGTCACTATCCGGAACAGATATAAGGAACTGGCAGAAAAATTAGATATCGAGATCATTCTCTAACTATCTGCATCTCATTTTTGGGCTCGTAGATCAGGGGTAGATCGTTACGTTCGCAACGTAAAGGCCGCGGGTTCAAATCCCGCCGGGTCCATCGTTTGTCTGGTGAAAAAATTCCAAAAGATTACGCTGCATATTTTTTTAATTTTTCTGTGGGTGCAAAACCGGATACACGCATTTGTTCCCATTTTGAGAATCACTCCCGGACGACCCTGAAGGGGAATTCCGGGTTACTCCCAATGCCCCCGCAAACATCATGAGTGCGAGGGTATGGATCGAAAAAAGACGGGGGTTGAGAGGGGTTACCCCTTTATTTCTTCGGTTGCATCGAAGCAACTTCATCCTGGAGCGTCGCTTTCAGCTTCCCGACAGCCTCGTCAAGATCATTTGTGATCGTGATCGTGAACGAGTTATCGCTCTTCTTGTCGTGATAATTCACGGTATACTCGATCTGCCCGTCCTTTCCCTTTTTTGGTTCGATGATCAGTTGCGCCATGGCAGAAAAGGATCAGCTCTCCTGCCACATCTTCCTTGCGACAGGGCGGATCAGCAACAACTATATGGAATCCGCAGAAAAAGAATATGCCACAACCACTATGGGCTCGTAGATCAGGGGTAGATCGTCACGTTTGCAACGTGAAGGCCACGGGTTCGAATCCCGTCGAGTCCATTGCTGTTTTAGAGATGTATTTTATGGTGACCGAATGGTCGCCCCGGGTTCGAAGGGCAGAGCCTTGTATTCTGGGGCGGGAATTACGAATGCTGTCCGGTCCTGGTCTGGTTGCCGGACCACGGAGACCACGGATGGTGCGGCTGGGCCAAAACTCCCATCGGCAACTGGGTACTGGTAGTGCTGGGTGAAACCGACCGGGTAATATTACGGATGCTATGGACAGAGTGTACTTTCTGGTACGCCTCAATCCACTGCATAGCTGCTTTTACGTTGCCCGCGGCTAGGTCAGTGCGTGCCTGGCTCACATCCACCCCCTGACGGTTGAGGTTGGTAAGAACCGTCTGGAGACGGGTCATTACCTCCTGAGTGATGTTGAATACCTGTAGTGCGGGACCGTTCAGCGCAAGGCCCGGGTGATCCTTGTGATATTCCCTGAGCTTCCGGGTCGCTGCACTCACATTGCTCGCGGCAAGGTCGGTACGTGCCTGGCTTACATCCACACCCTGACGGTTGAGGTTGGTAAGAACCGTCTGGAGACGGGTCACTACCTCCTGAGTAATGTTAAATATATGGCGGGAGGCGGAGGTACCCGTAGGTTTCCCGGTCATGGTTCCTGAGGGTGAGACTCCCGGCACCGCACTGACCGGCTCATCAGGAGCCCGATCACTGACACTATTATCGTGATAACAGCGATTATCCGGTAAGTGGCGTTTGATAGATTACTTCTGGAATTCTCAGTATATCGGTTCATCAATACCTCCTGCCGAAGATGATATCGTATTGTTTCTTCCGGCGATACCACCACCACGAGATGGGCACTGCACAGACCATGCCTACACATACCGCTGCAATGACAAGGTTCTCCCGGAACATTCCCAGCGTCCACACGAGCATCGACAGCATGATATCATACGGATCGGTCGGCGCCGAGAGCGGGGTTGAGGCCGAGGTTTGCGGGACCGGCTGATCGAAGACCGCAAAGTCAGTGAAATGGGAAACCGAGGCGGTGAGCGTATGAGTGGTGGCATCGCTCCCGGTTGTGAGGGTCTGCCACGACCCGGTCTCCGGGGTATACGCCCGGATGACCGGTTCCCTGCCGTTTGCGTTGAGGGTGGTCCACTGGGCATCGGTCAGCGTGATGGTCAGTGCAATGGCCGGTGAAAACTGGGCACCATCCGGCCCGCACATGTACACCGGGCCGCTGAAGGTATCGCCAGAGCTGGCATCCGTTGCCGGGACGAGGCTGCTTGCAAGCGGTTGGATGCTGACCTCCGAAAGGGTATGTCCGGACGTATCGGTTGCCCGAAGGCTCTGGGGGAGGGTCAGGAGTGCGGTCTTATCTGCCGACTGGACCCCCAGTGCAGCGGTAAGCCGGCCGGATTTGTCGGTCATGAGTTTGGCCTGATTTTGAACGATAATTCTGGGCACCGGTGGCTGGGTGGGAACCGGTGCCGGCGCCACGGTAGCAAGTGGTGCCGGGGTTGAGGTGGCAACCGGCATCGCGGTCTGGCTGGGGAGCGGGGTTACCGCTGCGGTGGGGAGTGGTGGCGGGGCTTTGGTTGGAGCGGGCGTGGCGGGCTGGACTCCGCCGCGACTGTTCGATGCGGCCGCCTGCTGGGCGGCATATTCTACGAGGCCGAAGATCGAGAGACCGTTCGGTGAGTTTGCATCGAACCAGTCGATGTTGGTCGACGGATCATAATGGTCGAACCAGGTTTTCAGGACCTGTGGATCTCCGGTCTCCGGATACCGGATAATAACGATCGATCCGGTGCCGCCATGCTGGGCTACCCAGGTGGCATCGACACTCATCGTTATGATTACTGCCTGCTGGGTGGTGTTCTGGGTCAGATTGTTATTGATAGCCTCGGTGTTGGTGAACTGAGCGGTATACGCAACACTGGTAATACCGATGCTGGCATTCTGGGCCGCCAGCTGGAAGCCATGCATCGTCGATGTGTTGGCACCCTGCGTGATCGCGATGTTGACCGGTGCGTTGGAGACTGACTGATTCAGAGCAACAGTAAGTGAGACCGAGACCGTCCCCACCGATTGGTTCAACGTCGCGCTGACCGGAACACTCTGCATGACAATCTGATTCACACTTGTGATGGTAACGGTGTTATTCCCGGCGGTGGTATTGACGGCGACGTTTTGTGCATAGATTTGCGTGGACTGCCAGAAATTGTTTCCCCCCGTTATGGTTACCGTGGTGGCAGTCGTGTTGACAGTGCCACCGGCATTCGTGAGGGTGGTTGCGTTGACGGCCAAGACCTGGACCTGTGCGTTATTCACAATCGCGGTCGATGAACTGACCCCGGTGATAGCTGAGCTCGTGGTAACCTGCGTCGCATACCCGGTGATCTGCTGCGTGGTGCTGTCGGTCATCCCTGCACTGTTCGTCACCGTGAGCGTGACGGTGAAGACCTGGGGCTGGCTAAACGTGTGGACCGGGTTCTGGATATACGAATAGTTCCCGTCACCGAAGTTCCAGCTCCAATTAGTTATTGAACCCGTGGACGTGATGGAGGTATCCGTGAACTGAACCGAGAGGGGTACCGTCCCAGAGGTGGGGGATGCGGTGAAATTGGCGGCAGGAGGTGATACTGTTGTAGAAGTCCCCTGTTGGGCAAATACCTCTATTCGGTCGTTGTATTCATCCACGACATAGACATTTCCGGCACTATTGACCGCTATACCATTTGGAAAAATGAATTGCCCGTCTCCGGTTCCCGAGGAACCCCATTGAGCAAGCAGCAAACCAGTTGGACTGAACTTCTGGATCCAATCATTATACCAATCTGATACATATACGTTTCCCGAAGAATCAACAGCAATGCCGGATGGAGATGTGGCATACCCTGCCCCATTTCCAGCTGTACCCCATTGGCCAAGGTAGGTACCGGTTGAACTAAACTTCTGGATTCGGGAATTGCGTTGGTCAGTAGTATACACATCACCAGCAGAATCAACTGCTATTGATATCAGATAATTGAATTGGCTGTTGCCAGCACCATCGGACCCCCATTGTGTCAGATAGTTGCCACTCGCGTCAAATTTCTGGATCCGGTGGTTGTACGTATCCGCGACATAGACATTTCCAGCACTATCGACCGCGAGATCTTCCATCCCTTCAAACTGCCCATCTCCGGTTCCCCAGGAACCCCATTGACCAATATAGCCACCGTTTGAATTGAATATCTGGATCCGGTCGTTGCCTGTATCTGCGACATAGACATATCCGGTTGCATTGACCGCGAGACCTTCCGGAAAATTCAACTGCCCGGCTCCAGATCCGAAGGAACCCCATTGGTTAAGATAGGTGCCGTTGGCACTGAATTCTTGGATCCGGCTATTGTACGTATCCGCGACATAGACATCCCCAGAAGAATCAACGGTTACGTCCCATGGAAAAGCAAATTGTCCGTTCCCTCGTAGGTTACATCCCAATTGGACAAGATATGTGCCGTCAGAACTGAATATCTGGATCCGGCAAAGATCAGTATCCGCGACATAGACATACCCGGTTGCATTGATCGCGAGACCTTCCGGCCATTCAAATTGCCCGTTTCCGTTTCCCCAAGAACCCCATTGACCAATATAACCACCGTTTGAATTGAATATCTGGATCCGGCTGTTGTATGTATCCGCGACATAGACATACCCGGTTGCATTGACCGCAAGACCTGCCGGACAATTCAACTGCCCGTCTCCGGTTCCCCAGGAACCCCATTGACCAATATAGCCACCGTTTGAATTGAATATCTGGATCCGGTTGTTTCCCGTATCCGCGACATAGACATACCCGGTTGCATTGACCGCAAGACCTGCCGGATAATTCAACTGCCCGTCTCTTGTTCCGAAAGACCCCCATTGGCCGAGATACGTGCCGTCAGAACTGAATATCTGGATCCGGTGGTTCCACGTATCCGCGACATAGACATTTCCAGCACTATCGACCGCGAGACCTCCCGGCCATTCAAATTGTCCGTCTCCGGTTCCCCAAGAACCCCATTGACCGAGATAGGCGCCGTTCGAACTGAATATCTGGATCCGATTGTTGCCTGTATCTGCGACATACACATACCCGGTTGCATTGACCGCTATACCGTTTGGATACGAAAAATTGCCGGACTGACTCCCCCATGATCCCCATTGAGTCAGATAGTTGCCATTCGCGTCAAATTTTTGGATCCGGTGGTTGTCCGTATCCGCGACATAAATATTTCCTGATCCGTCGGTAGCAACAGATACGGGAGTATTCAGGGCCCCCGCAGCTTGAAGATCAGACCCCCATTTCCTGACATAATTGTAGGTCTGGTTTGGATTGTTTGCGGTAATGGTGATATAATTTTGGAGAGTCGAGGTGCTGGAGCCTCCTGAATTTGTTACAGTTAATGAGACGTCGTAAGTGCCTGCTACGGAATAGGTATACATCGGATTCTGGCTGGATGAAGTCCCGCCATCCCCAAAACTCCAGTACCATGACGTGGGTGTATTGGTGGAGCTATCGATAAACTGGATGGTTAGTGGTTCCGTGCCGGAGGTTGGGGTTGCAATGAACCCGGCTACCGGTGCTACTGCAGTTGCGGTAATATACCCGGGTATCAGCGTGCTGTTGTATCCAACGGAATTGTAGACCTCCAGTGCTACGGAATAACTACCCGGGGTAGAATAGGTATGGGATGGATTCTGTGCCGATGACCCGACAGGCATGAACTGCCACACATCATCATAACAGTAACCACCATTTAACGTACCGCCCATCAACACGATGCTGCCATCGGGCATTGCCACGCTGCTCTGACCATATCGTCCCAACCAAGCGGTTCCCGACAAGTTCACGGCATTCCATGTCGCGCCGTCAGAACCCGGTGGTGACTGCCATACATCATTCTCAGGACTGCCGTCATAACCGCCCATCAGCACGATGCTGCCGTCCGGCATCGCCACGCTGCTCTGATCATAGCGTGGTGTCCATATGGAGGGGGGGTAACTCGCAAGCATCTGAGTCCATGTCGTGCCATCATCCCATGACTGCCATACGTCACCGTCGCGGCCACTAATGTCTTGGCCACCCATCAGCACGATGCTGCCGTCAGGCATTACCACACTACTCTGACCGTAGCGTGGTGTCCACATGGGGTTATTGGAACTTGTATCCACCTGAGTCCATGTCGCGCCGTCATCCCATGACTGCCATACGTCATTCTCAGGACTGCCGTCATAACCGCCCATCAGCACGATGCTGCCGTCCGGCATCATCACACTGCTCTGGCCGTAGCGTGGTGTCCACATGGGGTTATTGGAACTTGTATCCACCTGAGTCCATGTCGCGCCGTCATCCCATGACTGCCATACGTCATTATAAACGTTATCACCATCATAACCGCCCATCAGCACAATACTGCCGTCCGGCATCACCACACTGCTCTGGCCGTAGCGTGCCGGCCAGTCGGTTCCCGACGAATTCACCTCATTCCATGTCGCGCCGTCAGAACCAGGTGGTGACTGCCATACATCATTCTCAGGAGAGCCATCATAACCACCCATCAGCACGATGCTGCCATCCGGCATCACCACACTGCTCTGGCCGTAACGCTCTGTCCACCCTGCATACGGGATCACCTGAGTCCAGGGATTCGTATAATTCTCATCACCGAAAAACCATGTCCATCCAGTGGGGCCGCCCGTTGATGAATCGGTGAACTGGACAGTTAGCGGGACGGTGCCGGATGTAGGTGTACCAGAGAAACCAGCGACAGGTGCTGGTACATAATAGGTATAATAATCGGCTGATGATGTTGAGGACGTAACGCCGGCTGTGGTGACTGTGATGTCAACGGTTCCAGCTGAACTGGTCGGTGAAGTCGCGGTGATCTGGGTAGGGCTGTTAACCGTATACGAGGTTGCCGATGTGGTGCCAAACTTTACTGAAGTCGCACCGGCCAGGTTCGTCCCGGTGATCGTTACAATCTGGCCACCTCCGGTCGGGCCGGACGCCGGGGAGACCCCTGCTACAGATGGAGGTCCGGTAATCGTAAAGACATAGGCCTCACCGGCCATGGAATAAATCCCCAAAGTAGCACCAGCACCGTATGCCCCAATCACGGCCGTGTCATTATACACCGCTACGGAATATCCGAAATAAGCGCTGGCCGCCGCATCCGATGCGATGAGAGGTGAACCGACCTGGCTCCAGGTACCCCCGTTGTTCTTGAAAACATAGGTCTCTCCGGCACCAGAATTAGCACCGCATGCCCCAATCACGGCTGTGTTATTATACACCGCTACGGAATATCCGAATTTGGCATAGTCCGTTGCATCCGATGCGGTGAGGGGGGAACCGACCCGGCTCCAGGTACCCTCGCTGTTCTTGAAGACATAGGCCTCACCGGCCATGGAATAAATACCCAAAGTAGCACCAGCACTGTATGCCCCAATCACGGCTGTGTCATTATACACCGCCACAGAATTTCCGAAAAAGGCACCGGTCGCCGGATCCGATGCAGTGAGGGGGGAACCGACTTGGCTCCAGGTACCCCCGTTGTTCTTGAAAACATAGGCCTCCCCGGCACTAGAATTAGCCTCATATGCCCCAATCACGGCTGTGTCATTATACACCGCTACGGAATATCCGAAATTGGCACCGGTTGCCGGATCCGATGCGTTGAGGATGGCGGTCTGGCTCCAGGTACCCCCATTGTTCTTGAAGACATAGGCCTCCCCGGCATAGAAATTACTCCCCACAGCAGCCTCATATGCCCCAATCACGGCTGTGTCATTATACACCGCTACGGAATATCCGAAATAGGCATTGGCCACCGCATCCGATGCAGTGAGGGGTGAACCGACCTGGCTCCAAGTACCCCCGCTGTTCTGGAAGATATAGGCCTTGCCGGCACTAGAATTTGCACCGTATGCCCCAATTATGGCCGTGTCATTATACACTGCCACGGAATTTCCGAAATAGGCAGCATTGGCCGCTGCATCCGATGCAGTGAGGGGTGAACCGACCTGGCTCCAAGTACCCCCGCTGTTCTGGAAGACATAGGCCTCACCGGCTTCGGACTTGCCCCCCACCTTAGCACCGAATGCCCCAATCACTGCCGTGTTATTATACACCGCTGCGGAATATCCGAAATAGGCATTGGCCGCCGCGTCCGATGCGGTGAGGATGGCAGTCTGGGTGACGATATAGGGATCGATGGTGACCGGGTAGACAGCGTTGCGGTCGTCAATCTGCCAGGAGAGCAGGTGACCGGAGAGTGCCATTTCGGCAGGGAGCGCCCGGCCCGTAGCATCGTGGGCTGCAAGCCCACTGTACTGCATTACGGGACCATACTGGTCGAAGAATATGAGAGTCTGTCCGGTAAGAACTGGCTGGAGGTTCCCGGAGAGTGCATAGGATACTTGGAGTGTACCGGTTCCTTCCGGCCGGATCGAGACGGTCATCCCCTGCTCAATACCTGCATCCCGGCTGACATACCACTCATCATACCCGGGCCGGACGACATCCAGCCGGGTTCCGTCCACCTCATTCATCCCCGGAAGTACCGGCTGGACTGCATCGGTACGACCGATACCGGTAAGCTGCATTGCAAACGAGCCGTTGGTGTCGGTCACGAGAACGGTCCCTGACCCGGTTGCCGCAATGCCGACCTTTTGCTGGGCATTATACGCGGACCAGACGATATCTCCGGGCCCAGGTAAACCGGGGATGATGAATTCCCCGAAAATAGAATCGGAATCCGAAACCGATGTGTTACCCGGGAAACTTAGAGATACCCCTTGCGTCGAAAATCCTGGAACGGATCCAGCCTTGGCCGGTGCAGCGATACCGATCGCGAAAGCCACAACAAAAATAATGCACAGGATGAATACGATCCTGTTTGTGAAGTGCCAGCCGGGTTTAATTATTGCTCACCTTTCCCAAAATGCTCTGGTTGGCACATTCCATCGTTGTTGGTATCCGATTTTTATCAACCCATTTAGATAATGGTTGACAGAATGTATTTACCCAAGCATCGGCTATTATTTAGGCTTTTAGAATTATTTGACTTATATCTTCCGAAATTATTTCCATTCACAAATTTATTTTCACTCACCGACTATAGGGGGAGAATTTCGTAAAACAACGATAATCCTTCATCGTATGTATGTTGGAACCAGGAAGAGAATGCAGGGAAAGCCTTCCTGATTTTGTGTTTCAGGACCGATAACCGCTCATCCATGGGGGGTCAAATGGGCGGGCTGTATGCGATAAGAGCCGCACGTATGGTTTCTGGAAGAAAGGATAAGATGGTACCTCCGTCGATTCGTGGTGGAGAGTTGGTTAAAAAACTCGAGTTTCTTCAAAGCCGTTTTTCTCAATATTTAACGGACAGTGCGGTTGCTTCGGAGCCAGGGAGCGGATCTCCCGGTAGAAATGACTGACAATCCCGCCCGGATCCCTCGCATGCGTTTCCCTTCCGTCAGTCAATCCAGTCAAGCAGTTTACCGGGTTTCTCCCTATCGGCCTTGCTGCTGATCTTTGCCTTCACCCGTTGAACCGCTGTATCGGCAGGAGATGGAACCTGCGTTGACTGCTCAAACTGCCCGTAATCCATATAGTCCCGGGTCAGGTTGTCGCTGTCACCACCGGCAATCTCGTGGATGGAAGAGATCTCATCTTCTGCCGGTGATGGCTGGGATCGAGGTTCTGCCGAAACGACAGTATCGGGGCCTCCGGCGGCAGGGGACAGATCAGGATGAACGGGTTCCGGAGCGAGAAAAGGGGGCGGGACCGGTCTGGAAACTGGAGAAGATGGCGGGGGGTTGATCTGGGCCGTGACGCTGATACCTCCTACCCGCTGGATCAGGAAATCCACAAAGTCTTCCACCTCACGGCGCTGTTCCGGAGTGAGACGCTCCAGTTTGCTCTCCAGGGATTCCACGCAATAACACCTACGGATTATCAGTATCTCTTGTTTTTCGTATATAAGGCGCGTGAAGTCACTGCCACGTGTGCTGGTAGCCCCGTTTTTCCAGCGGCCGGCCATCGGCAACCACAATGGGATCCGGTATAACCTTCCCGATCACCGTATACGTCACCCCGGCAACCGGGTGCCGGTCCGGTGGCAGGGTAAAGATCAGCTCGTAGTCCCCGCCGCCATACAGGGCCAGTTCCCGTGCCGCTGCCGGGGGTATTCCCGGGGGGAGCGGCAGCTTCGCGGTATCGATGGAAAAACCGCAGGTATTGACAGATGCAAGATCGTAGAGCGAGAGCGCAATCCCGTCGCTGTCGTCCATCATTGCGCTGACACCGCCACGCGCCAGCTGCTGCCCCTCTGCGACACGGGGCTGGGGCTCAAAGAGCGAGCGTTCGAACTGCTGGTAGCCATCGAGCCATGCCTGCGCCTGCCCCGGTGTGCCGGTGATGCAGACCAGGTCCCCCGGTCGTGCCCCGGTCCTCCGGACCAGGAACTCCTGTGCGACGAGGCCCAGGCCGGTGGTCACGACTGTCAGTTCACCGTGCCGGTCGATGTCCCCCCCGATGATCGCTGCACCGAACCGCCGGCAGCAGTCCTGTGCGCCCTGCATCACCCCCGACAGCTGCTCCCACCGGTCGAGACCGACCGCGATGAGCAGGTAATGCGGTGCCGCCCCCATGCTTGCGATATCGCTCAGGGTGACGGCCGCACTCATCCAGCCGATCTGCCAGTCGCTCATCCCGTCCACAAAATCGGTGGTTTTGTGGAGCATGTCTGTTGTTGCAACCATCATCTGGTCGCCACAGGGGAACACGGCACAGTCATCGAGGCAGTTCTCCCGTCCCACGATGCCCATTACAATCTCCAGCAGCCGGCGGTCATCCACCTTTCCGCACCTCCTTCCCACGTTCGCTCTGGTACTCCTTGAACATGTGCTCGATCATCGCCGACTTCTTCTCCCGTTCATACTGCACCTGTTCCTGCTCCCAGTGCGCAACCGCCATATCAAACATCTCTTTGCCGGCAAGTCCCTGCTTTCCCCGTACCTGCACTCCCGCATCCCGATCCTCAAGGATCGGGATACCAGCCTCGCGGAAGGCCGGGACGATCTGGGGATCGCTGCCGCTAAGCACGACTGCCGCGGCGATCACTGCCTTTATCCGGAGTGCCGCGAGGTCCCGGATCACGCTCCTCCCCCACCCATCCGTGCGGTTGACGAACACAATGTCGTCTTCCTCGATCCCCACCTCTTCCCCAAGCCGTCGCATCCCGTCTTTGGTCAGGGCATCCATCACCTTGACCGGAAGTACATCGCCATCCATCGAAAGCTCGGCAAATGTTTTAATCCGGACGAGCCGCTTGGACAGGTTCCGGGTCTGGCGCTCTTCGTTCCGGAGGCGCTTTTTCAGGCTCCGGATGATCGCGTCCTTTTTTACCACCTCCATATCCTTTGCGATCTGCACGTTCCGGGACGTTCCCGCCTCCCGCAGGCGGGCCTGGAGCCGCCGGATCTCGTAATCCTTTGCCTTGACCTCTTCCTGCAGTTCTGCGATAAATGTACGCAGTCGTTTTACCATGCCGTCGAGCACCCGCACCCGCTCGTCATGCGGGGCCGCAACCGGTTGGGCAGGTGTTTCCGCTGCCGGTGCCGGTTCCATGACGTTCATATCATCGAGGACCTGCTCGAGCCGCTGCCCCCGGATGACACCGGCCCGAACCTCATCGAGGTCGTGGCCGGGGGGTACCCGCCGGGAGAGGTTCTGGAACTTGTTCCGGTACTGGCGGTACGCGTCCAGCGCCGCCGAGAGTGCGTCGCGCTCGTGATCGTTCTGGTACTGGTATGCCGCGGTGAGTTCCATCTTGGTATCGACACTCGTGTCCTGCCGGGGCGTATAGGCAACCGCAGCAAACGCCCGCCGGATCTTCTCCACGGAGTAGGGCATATCATGGACATCGGACGCGATGATGAGCGGTTTTCCGACACGGTACAGGGATTCGACAACGTCGGCCATGTTCATCTGGCGGGAGCTCTGGAGGTGGATCAGGTTCCCGTCCAGATCGACTGCGGCAAACGCCGTAGTGGTGCCGGGATCGATGCCCACGATCAGGTACCGGGGTTTCCCGGAGAGCGCCCGGAACCGGATCCGGTCGAGCCGTTTTCCGCTGACCCGCACCTGCACGTCCACACCCCGTGAAGCGGGGACCGGGACCTGATCGCGGGTCGAAAAGACCCGGAAGGCAACCCGGCTGCAACCGCCGAACGCCCGGGTCTCCTTCTTTTCGTACCGGAGGCCGGCGGCCGAAAGCGCCATCTCGATCTCGCGTCCCCTCCGCTGGACCGCCCCGTGGATCTTCCGGGCGTACCGGTTCTGGCTCCATCCGCCCCGTCCCGGCGACCGGTGCCGGCTCACGACGACCTCGCTTTCGTTCTCAAACGCGATCACCTCGGCTCCCGCCCCAAGCGTGGCTACCCGGGCGGTTGTACGGGCTTCGGCAAACGGATCGAACCGGTCGAAACTGATGTTGAACCGGGCGGCGACCTTCCCCAGCGTCTCCTTGCGTTCCCCACCGGTCACCTGCACAAGCCGCGTCCGTGGCGGAAGCGCCTGAAGGAAAGAGAAGAGATCCCGCTGGTCGGCCGCGATCTCCTGCAGGCTGTCCACTGCGAGGATATCCGGCTGTTCCTGGGCAAGCAGCCGGAGGAGCCGGAACATCGAGACCTCCGTCTCGCCCATAATATCCTGCCCGTCCATACGGACGAGGGCATACATCGGCCGGCGCGTTTTCGACCGCACCGACCCCTTGATGATATCGATACCGAATACCTTCAGCCGGTCACGCATTGCACCGCCGCCTCGCGGTCATACGCCAGTTTGTACTTCCGCGAGAAAAAGGTGAGGATATTGACGATATCCCGCGTCACGATCGCCTCCGCATTCGGGTGGCTCGTCTCCACCCACTGCGGCCAGTCGATGAAGATGCACCGACCATCCTCGACAAGGATGTTGTATTCCGAGAGATCGGCATGGATGAGACCCATCGTGTACGCGGTACGCACCCCCGCGAGGATCTCGTCGAGTACGGCCCCGGGATCTTCGAGCCGGCACCGGTTCAGGTTCTGCCCGTGGATCAGTCCCATTACGACCACGTGCCGGTTCTGCCCCACCGGGAGGGGAACGGAAACCCTGAGGTGCAGGGCGGTAAGTGCTGCATACTCCCGTTCCGCTGACCGCCGGGACGCAAGGAGCCACGAACAGCTGCCGGTCTCCGGCATGTACTCCCGGTTGACCCGGGCAGAGGTGAACGAACGCTGACCGACCCGGTGGAACTTCATCGCGACCGGGCCGAGACCGAGTGCCTCGTACACGACCGACTCCTTTCCCTCGCCAATCTTCGGCCCCAGTGCAGAGATGATGTTCTTGCGGCTGAGCGTCGCAAGCGCGAGGGTGTCGTAGCCACCAAAGACGAGGGAATAACCGTCATAGGGCACCGCATTAAACCGGACCATTCCCCATTCCATCAGCCGGGATATCCGATAATTCACCTCGGATTCTGAGAGGCCCGTTGACACCCTTATCTGTTCAAGCGGAACCCACGCATACCGCCGCATCGAGCGCTCGAGTGCAGAGAGGATGCTCTTCTCGTACTTGTGGAGGCTGCGGATGCGTTCCGGGGCAACGACCATGGTCGTTACAGTGGTTATGTCCCGGACTATAAAATCAGATCCCACGGGCCGTTTCGCCGAATCAGCACAACCTTAAACATCTTTTATCATCCAGACTTGATCAGATCGGACTCATGCAGTGCGATACATGCGGCCGGGAGGCGGTGATCTACCAGAACTACTCGGGGCTTCACCTCTGCCGCGAGCATTTTACCGCCGATCTGGAGGCCAAGGCCAAGCGGGCGATCCGGACGCATCGCTGGCTGCGCCCGCAGGACCATATCGGTGTCCTGCTCTCCGGCGCTGCCGGCCGTGCGCTTCTCTTTTTCTTACGAGCTCTCACGGCCCGCCGCCGGGACGTACGCGTATCCGCCATCATCATCGATGAGGGGATCCGGGGATACCGCATCCCCGGGCAGGAAGAACGGATTGCGGAGTCGCTTGGCGCTGATCATTACGCCGGCTCCTTCCAGGAGCGCTTCGGTATGACGATGGACGAGATCGTGAAAGAAAGGGGAATAGGGGATGCATGCCTGACTTGCCGTGTGCTCAGGGAGACCCTCATCGGCGATATCGCCCGGAAGCATGGCATCACGAAGATCGCATGCGGTACGTCGCTTGACGATGGTGCACGGGAGATGCTTTTCGATGTACTCACGGGCAGGATCGAACAGGCGCTGCTCCCATCCGATATTCCCGGGCCGTGCGGTATTCCGGTTATTTGGCCGTTCATGTATCTCCAAAAGGATGAGATCGAACGATATGCTGCGATGTCCCTTGAAGAACCGGCTGCCGGAAGTCCCGCCTGCCCCTGTGCGGCCGGCAGGTCCCTGTACCGTGATGCCGGATCGATGCTGGACGCTTATAACGAACGGCACCCGGCCACCGTGTTCGCCCTCGTCAACCTGCACGAGCACCTTGCAGATGCCGCACGGGAGACCGGCTCATCCCTGCAGGTCTGTCCGACCTGCGGGACTCCGCTGGCAGACGGTACCTGTGATGTCTGCCGGATACGGGACGAATTTACCGGTGGGATCTCATGATGGCAACGAAACGGGGGATTATCTGGCGGATCCTGCATACCTCGTCCGCGATGCGGATCCTGTTGTATCTTTTCCTGTTTGCCCTTTTCCTGACTGTTTACGCCGTTATATTTCACACAATCTACCCACCGCTGGAAGGCAGGCCTACCAGCTGGCCGGAATCATTCCTGTTCGTGATCCAGACAATCACGACCACCGGGAGCCTCATTCAGTATCATACGGAATCGATGATCCTCTTCACTTCAGTCATGATGATCACCGGCGTCCTGATGCTCTTCATGGTCATCCCCCTTATCCTTACCCCCTATCTTGTCGCCGTGCTCCGCCCCACGCCGCCCCAGAGGACACCGCACCGCCTCTCCCGCCACACGGTCATCATCGGGTACGGCGAACTGACGCGATCCCTGCTTGACAGCCTCGCGATCGTTGACCGTGAAATTCTGATTATCGAGAAGGACGAAAACAAGGCGCGGGAACTGGCAAAGGAGAGACGGAGGCAGGCATATGTCATATGGGGGCAGTACGATGACCCCCAGACATGGGAGCAGGCATGGATCCGTGACGCGGGTTACGTGATCATCAATGAGGACGAGCGGACTGCTGCAAGTATTATCCTTGGTATGCGGGAGCGGACAAAGGCCCAGATCATCGCCGCAGTCGACAAGATCGCGTTCGACCGGTATCTCCGCTACGCAGGGGCCGATTACGTCCTCTCTCCTAAGCATGCGACCGGCCGGATCCTTGCGCGTCATGCTGTCCTGAACCCTGGCGGGGACACCGCGCCGGAGATACCCGGGCTCGACCGGCTCACCATCAGCTCCCTCAATGGCAGCGGCAAGGATCTCCGGCTGATCCACATCCCGGTCGATACCGGTTGCAGGGCCATAGGAAAGACCATCGGAGAACTCCGGCTCTTCGAACGCTTCGGCATCCTTATTCTCTGCCTCTGGAAGGCGGGCATGTTTGTCTCCCATCCGGCCGATAAGGAGATGATCGATGGCACTACATCGCTCTTCCTCTTCGGTAGGGCCCCTGCGATCGAGAGCGCCATCCGGGAAGAGTTCAAGATGGACGGGAAGGCAAAATCCCACGCGATCATCGCGGGTTTTGGCGATGTCGGGTCGGCCGCATATCAGGAGATGATCGCTTCCGGCACACCCTGCGTCGTGATCGATGCCAAAAGATATGAAGTGAATGAGGTACTGGGAAATGCGGAGGACGAAGAAGTACTCAAGCAGGCACGGGTTGGGGAGGCTCAGTTTTGTATCATTGCGCTGAACAACGATGACGTGAACATCTTTACGACGCTGATGGCCCGGAACCTGAACCCGGGGATCCGGATCCTCGCCCGGGCAAATGAGCCGGCATCGGTCGAAAAACTTTACCGGGCGGGTGCGGACTACGTGGCCCTCCTGCCCATGATCGGCGGCCAGACGATCGGCAGGATCGTGCTCTCCGACACGGTGACGATCCTCCTGAACCTCCCTGATGGGGAAATGGTCGTCGAAAAACGTGTCAGGAGCTTGCATCCGGAGACGGTTGGCCATATCACGAAACACAGCGGTATCCGTATCATCGGCATCGAGGCAGACGACCACGTGATCGTCTCGCCCCCGTCGGACGAGCCGCTCCATGAGGGCGAGTCCGTGATCGCGGTCGGTGATACCGAACGGTTAAAACGGTTCATTCGTCACATATAACACACGAAAGGAGTGCAAACGGGGAGGGACTTCATGAGAGCTGGACTCGGGTGCAGGATGGGGCAGGTCGAGCAGATGATCCGGTATGCCTACTGGAACAGCGGGTGCACGGGAATTGTCGTGGGTGTGAGCGGCGGGGTGGACTCTGCCGTGGCCGCCGCATTCTGTTGCCGGGCGATCGGCGCGGAGAGGGTGCTTGCGCTCTCGCTCCCTTCCTCGGTCAGCAACCCGGCAGACATTGCAGATGCCGCGGCGTTCTGTGCGCAGCTCGGCATGGAACACCGGGTCGTGAGCATCGAGCCGATGCTTGCGACATTCAGGACCATCCCGGCATTTACGGAATCCCGGTACCTCGTCGGCAACCTGATGGCCCGCATCAGGATGGCAACGCTCTATTATCACGCGAACCGCGACCACCGCCTTGTCTGCGGAACCTCCAACCGGAGCGAGTATATGCTCGGCTACTGCACCAAGTTCGGGGACAACGCCGCGGATGTCCAGCCGATCGTCCATCTCTACAAGACCGAAATTTACGATATCGCACGGGAGATTGGGATCCCGGAACCGATTGTGAAAAAGGCGCCATCGGCCGGGTTATGGGAGGGGCAGAGCGATGAGGGCGAGATCGGCCTTCCGTACGCGGAGATTGACCGGGCGCTCCGGGCATTGGAAGCAAACAGCTGGAATGCGAAGACCCCGCTGGAAGAACGGGTGCTCGCACTGGTCCGGAAGAGCGCCCACAAACGGATCGCTGCGCCTAATCTTTTATCAGGACCGTAAAGACTGACTGGTAATCTTCCGGCCGGTTGAGAAATGCCAGCGCTTCCCCGTTTCCGATCATAGAATAGATCGGCCCGTGACAGAACCGCTGCGTCCCGGCCCGGCAGGTCGCTACGGTCTCCCTGAGTGGCGGCACGACGGGATAATGCGGGTTTTTTATTACGCGGCCGTTGCTCATCACGTAATATGCTGCGCCGTGATGATCTTCGTACTCAGTATAATCGCTCTCAAATTCCGTTGAGACGATGTTAGCCATCACGAGTGTTGCGTCCGGGGACGGGTTGATGGAGATGTGCCCATATTCCGGCGGGATGATGACGATATCACCCGTTTCAGCGGTGATGAGCACGACATGGTCCAGCTGCCGGGACTGGATGAGATACTGCGCCCGGCCTCCGAGCACCTCGTACAGTTCGGGATATCCCACGCCGGCAGGGTTCTTCGGGTGGTAGTGCCCCTTGGTCTTGACATATTCCCCGCAGAGGTCACGCGGGGGAATGACGGTGAGGTCATAGCGGAGCCGGTGGTGGCGGAGCCAGCGCCAGTCCGCATCGGACTTTGCCAGGTCCCGGTACATGAGATACAGGGGATCGCCGGACATACATGCGGGATCTGCAAGCACCTCCCGCATCTCCCCTATCGTCCGTACCGCAGGAACCGGAAGCTCCCCTTCCCAGCCGGGTATCACGCTTTCTTTCTCTTCCTGATCAGGTAATACCCGCAGGCAATGACGATCACGGCAACGGCAGCCACCGCGAGCACCTGCACCAGCCCTGCCGACGACGGGGCGGGAACGACCTGCACCTGCGCCTCGAACGTGTCCGATATCTGGCTGTTGTCGAGCGAATCCCGGTACCGGACCTCGTTGTCCAGATTATAGGTCTGTGCCGCCGCCTTGGGGTCTGCCGTTATCGTATACCGGGCGGTCACCCGCTGGCCGGGCTGCATATCCCCCAGGAACGTATTCGTATCCGAACTCGTGAACGGGGGAACGGCGGTCAGCCGGGCCTGCGCATTATAGGCCGTTCCCGTCCCGGTATTCTCGTATTCCAGCTCGATCACCCTGGTCTCTCCCGGGCTGATGGTCGCCGGGGGGGAAGTGACCGTAAACGCGATCTTGCCACCGACCGGGATGCCCACGGTATCGGTGGCCGAGGTCATTGTGTCCCCCTCCCGGTCGGTATACGTGACCTCAATATCGATCGGGTACGTCTGCTGCTGCGCATCGTTCGATACCGCCACCTTGTACTGGCATGTGATGGTGCCGTTCCGCGGGAAATCGCCGATATACACGTAATTGTCCGTCGGCGTGATCGCGCTCTGGCCGTTTCTCAAAACTGTGACGGTCGCTTGGGTCCCATCCTCATACCCGGCATTCCGGATGGTGAGATTGACGTAGCCTTCTGTCCCAACGTTCAGGTTCTCCGGAACCGCTTCCAGTACATCGATCTTGACCTCCGGTTTTATCATGACCGTGAGGGGGATGATGTCGGTAACGTTGGTATACGTGTATTGCAACGTGTCGCTGCCCGGCTGGTACACGGATGACTGGTATTGGTACTGCACGCTCAGGGGGAGCTGGTACTGGCCAAGGGTCGCGTCGGATGTGATCTTGGCGGAGAACTGTGTCGTGACCAGTCCCGGGCTCACGAGATCCCCGACGTTCTGGGGGTCGGTTTTGATGACGATGGGTGCGGTGCCGGACGAGAGTCCCACGGTCAGCTGCTTTGCAGTCGTCGGGATGTCATTGGGTGTGATGGTCCCGAGGTTCGTGTATTTTATGACGTTGGTGCCACTGTTCTGCACGACCACGGTGATCGTGGCGTCCTGCCCCGCCGAAAACTCGTTGATGCCGGAGACGTATGCCGTTATCCGGGGGCTCCCGCCGAAAAACTGCGTCGCTCCCATCGCCGGCATGCTGCACAGGAACGCTGTCAGTGTGATGAGTATGCATATATGGTGAAATTTCATCCGGCATCACGTGCGGGTGTTGGTGGTACACATTTATATTGCATCATATAAAGCGATGTCAGGCAGATGCTTGTTGCAGGGGGATAGAGCGGCAAGGGCGTGACGCCCCATGTCTGCTGCTCCCGGAACAAAAAAGGAGAATCTGGTCACCCCGTCACCGGCTCCTTTTGGGCCATCAAACGGGATACATGAACCATTCCTCTTCCCCGGGTACTGATTCAGTAATCCCGGATCTCAGCCATCTCCCGGATATCCATGAGCCCCTTCATCGCCTGGGTCTGGACCCAGCGCCCGCCTTCGCGGATTGCCGCCATGGGATTGGTGCCGCCTACAGCCGCAATCGCGACGAACTGCGGACTGACCGGGACCCCCAGCAGCGGGACATTCGGCATCCCGACTTCAAGTATGCCGGTAAAACTGCTGCCCGAGAGCTCGTCCAGCACCCTCCCGACCAGCAGTTCTGCTTCCATGTGGAACTCGCGGATGTTTGCAAGGATATTCCCACTCCCCCGCCGCATCACGTTGTTGACGGACGTGATCTTCTGGGAGATCAGTACCTGCAGGGGATCGATGGTCGTGTGCTCGTAGAGAATGATGTGGGTGAACCTTATCGGTGCCCGGTTCTCGATCTCGACCACCCCGCCACCGATAGGGTTCAGCGGGACGCCCCCCCGGATCAGGAGACCGTCAAACGTGAGGCTGCAGATCGTACAGATGGCCGTGTGGCCTTCCGGAACGAGGTAATCGGCCACCCGTTCCCCCGATGAATAGAACCTGACAAGCCCGCTTACGGAGACTCCGGTCTTGTAGGCATCCTTTAAAATGGAGACAGCGTATTCGAGATCCTCGTTTTTGATCAGCGAGAGGTTATAGATGACGTCACCTTTCCCCTCGACAGGATCGAACGTCACCCTCATCGCGTACTCATCGATCTGGTGGCTGACAAATTTGAGAGGGGCGGTCATCATAGTAATCTCGGATATGGCAATAGAAAAATTGTTCTATAAGACCATGGCAACGTATGTATGATGGAACACGATATGCGGGAAAAAGCCAAGAATGCAATGAGGCTCATTCTTGAAGCTGCACGTTTTGAGGTCGAAGAGGTTGACGAGCCTCTCGATCTCTCAGCGGTCCGCGATGGCGCCTGCCTCCTCGTACTCTGTTCAAACGATGCAGAACTGGTCAAGCAGTTCGACAAGACCAATTACAGCCTGATGGTTGACGATCAAGAGATGACCTGCAAGAAACTGCTCTTTACGCTTGACAAGGACATCACGACAGAAAACTGCATCCAGTGGGGAATCGACGAGTTCGTCCGGTATTCAGGGGAAGCGGTCCTCGCTGACATCGTCGACCGGGAGCTTTCGCTGGATCTCACGCCCGGCAAAGGTAAAAAAGCTGCCGGCCCGGCAGGGGCGCCGGCGGCAGGCGGCACTCCCGCCCCGGAACCTTCCGGGATCACCCTCCAGCATTTCCCAATCAAGGTCACAGAGCAGGCGGCGATCCGCACTGCGGGGACACAGGGGACGGCAAAACTCCGGTTCATGCCCTATTACCTCTTCCATTACAAGAGCAGCGGCGAACAGGTCTACAAGGACCGCCGCATCCCGTTCGATGCGGATGGGTGGGGCGCCATCAACGCGATCAACGGGATAAAGATTGACCTTGACGGAAAACAGGTCGAGGAGAACAAGATCCCGGGAGGGGCGGAGGTCGCAGAGCCGCATATCAGCAAGGAGGAGGCGACCGAGCGGATGGTCGGCGAGCTGATCGAACGGCTCACCCAGAAGGTCCGGATCAAGCAGGAGAAAGGCGACGCTATCTTCTACGAAGAGAAGACGCTCAAGCCGGACCGGAAGAACATCGCGGTGGAGACCAGGCAGGTCTATATCCCGGTCTGGCAGATCCGGGGCAAGAAAATCGTCGAGGTCAACGCGTTCACCGGTGAGCTCCTCTCCGAGCCGATGGACGAGGGTGTCGAAGTCTTCTAAAGCATATGATCGTGGTTCTCGGGGGCGGCCCGGCCGGCAGGTTCGCATCACTACGGCTCGCAACCGCAGGAAAGGAAGTAACGCTTGTTGAATACGGGGGGATTGGGGGGCAATGCCTCCATTTCGGCTGCATGCCAGTCTGTGCCCTCAACGATGCCGCCCGCCTTGTACGATCATCCCGCACGTTCCACCGCACCGGCATCTTCAATTCTGTTCCGGAGATCGATTTTTCCCGGTTACAGGCAGAGATGCTGGCGATCCAGAAAAAGATCACCGCGATTCTTGATGAGGAGACCCGATCCGCCGGTGTGGAAATCGTGTACGGAAAGGCCGGCAGGGTGAATGGAGAAGAGGTCTTCATTGGCGACGAGCCGGTCGACGCAGAGTCGGCGATCATCGCGACCGGGTCACGGCCCAACATTCCGGCAATAGACGGGATCAGGTTGCCGGGGGTCTATACACCCCATACCCTGCCGGGGATGCAAGAGCTGCCGGAACAGCTGGCCATCATTGGCGGGAACGTGATGGCAGCGGAGTATGCATATATCTTCAGCAGTTTCGGTTGCGATGTGACCGTCCTCTCACGGAGTACGTTTTTAAAATCCCTTGATCGCCACCTCCGTGCAATCGCAATCCGGGAACTTGCCGACATCAGGATCCACGAGGGGGCGCAGGCCACTGCGATTATGGGCAGTAGCCGTGTCACCTCAGTGCAGTTCGCTCAGGGGAAGGGGATGGATTCCTGCAATGCAGATGCCGTGCTGGTCGCCGCCGGTCTCGTGCCGCGTTCGGAGATGGTCAGCGGCATCAGGAAAGGCCCGGCCGGCGAGGTGCTTGTCAACGACCGGATGCAGACCAGCGTCCCTTCGATCTACGCGGCCGGTGATGTGACCGGGCCGCCCTATCTCACGCCGGTTGCACGCTACGGCGGAATCGTCGCGGCGGACAATATCCTTGGCAGGGAACGCCGGATGGACTACCGGTACATCCCCCAGTCCCTCAACCTCGCGCACGAGCTCGCGTTCTGCGGGAACGGTGGCGAAGGTGCCGCGTCGGTCGCCATCCCCGGCCCGGCCGGGCCGGGCACGTTCTGGTCGGTCCCGGATGGCGATACCGGCCTTGCAAAGATCATGGCCGACCCGGGATCCGGCGAGATCACCGGCATCTGCGCAGCAGGGCCCGGTGGAGGGATCATCGCCGGGTACCTTGCGTTTCTCATGTACCGGCATGCGACCGTGCACGACTTCGAGGATTTTATCGAGGTCCACCCGTCAACGGACGGCGTGTACGGGCTGGCAAAATACCTCTCTGAAGAACTGAAGAAGCAGAATTCGCCGTAATGCCGGTTTTCCCTGCATTGCTGAAGGTATTATTATGACTGCCATCGAAGTACAATGCTACAGATCAGCCTCCTGCAGGTAACAGATCCATGACCGATCCTCTCGCATTCGACCAGACCCGGCTCGACAAGGTCCGCTCGCTCCGGGAGAAAGGCATCACCCTCTACCCGCATTCCTTCAACCGGCAGCACACGATCCAGGAGATAAAGACCCGGTTTGCCGATATCGGCCATGAAAAAAGTTCCGAGCAGGTATCGACGGCCGGGAGGCTGTATATCATCCGGGATCACGGCAAGACCCTGTTTGCGGATATCGGGGACGAGAGTGGCAGGATCCAGCTGTATATCCGCAAGGCTGATATCGGGGACGAACAGTTCGGTTTTTTCAACCAGTACATCGAGCGGGGAGACTTCATCGGGGTCTCCGGCCATGTCTTCAGGACGAAACTGGGGGAGATCACCATCTGGGTGGAGGCGATAACACTCCTCACAAAGGCGCTCTGCCCGCTCCCGGAAAAATTCCACGGGCTCAAAGATGTCGAGAAACGCTACCGCCAGCGGTACCTCGACCTGATCGTGAACGAGGAGAGCCGCCAGACGTTCCGGATCCGGAGCAGGATCATCACGCTCACCCGCCGGTACCTGAGCGACCGGGGGTTCCTCGAATTCGAGACGCCCATCCTCCAGCCGGTCTACGGCGGCGCGAATGCCCGCCCGTTCACCTCCTACCATAACTTCCTTGAGCAGAAACTGTATCTCCGGATCGCGCCAGAGCTCTACCTCAAGCGGCTCATCGTCGGCGGTTTCGAGAAGGTCTTCGAGATTGCCCGGAACTTCCGGAACGAGGACGTGGATACCCACCATAACCCCGAATTTACGATGGTGGAGATTTACTGGGCGTACCATGACTTCCGGGACATGATGGCGCTGACCGAGGAGTTCATATCCTCCCTTGTGCACGAGGTCCACGGCACCTCTACGATCCCCTTTGGCGAGACCACTGTCACTTTCGAACTACCGTGGAAGAAGCTCACGATGGCGGAAGCGGTGAAGGAGCACACGGGCATCGACGTCTTCTCGTTCTCCGTAGAGGAACTCCGGGTGCTCGCCTACAAGCATAAGCTCGACGATGCCGACAAGCCACAGTCGCAGCGTGAATTCCTGGTTCTGTTCTTCGAGGGGATGGTGGAGAAGAAGCTGGTCCAGCCAACGTTCATCTATGACTTCCCGGTCGAGAACTCTCCGCTTGCCAAGCGCCACCGTGTTCACGAAGGGTTCACCGAGCGCTTCGAGCTCTTCATCCACGGCATGGAAGTGGCCAACGGTTTTACCGAACTCAACGACCCGCTCGACCAGAAGGCCCGCTTCGAGGCACAGGACGAGAAACGGCGGCTCGGGGATACCGAGGCCCAGATGATCGATTATGACTTCATCAACGCACTCGGCTACGGCATGCCCCCGACCGGTGGGGTCGGGATCGGCATCGACCGGCTCGTGATGCTGCTGACCAACAACAATTCGATAAAAGAAGTTATCCTGTTCCCTTCGATGAAGAACCTGCAGCCGGGAGAGGAGGAGAGCAACGCGGGTGAGAAAGGAGCACCGGCTCCAAATACGAACGAAGGAAAGTAATACGCATCCAAAAAATTGCTTCTCCATCTTTTTTGCGTAAGTACGCAATTGGAGGATTAAATTGGAATACTGCTTCTTCCTAAACCCAACTCACCTTTTAGGACCCCTTCTGTCATTGAAAAATCCCCTAAATCTTGTCATCGTGGGCTTTTTCAGATTCGGCGGTTTTTAATTCAGAATTTGTTTTCTCTTTGTGGTGATACATAAATGAAAATTGATTTGCAATCTGAAGACCTTCGTCAATTTCTGTATCTTCCCTGTAATCCGCCTTTGACAAATCACCATAGATCTTTTCAAGTGCATTGTATATTATTGAGGGATCACAGAAGCGTATAATTGAATTATAAGCATCTCTTCCCAGATTTCCCCGAACCGGGCCATTAGCATTCCAAGCAACTGAAATATAGCATTTTAAGAATGGTATAACATTTTTCGGGTTTGAGGCAAAAGATTCTGACAAGAATGTTTCAATATCATTTTTTGAACCAAATCTTGACCAAGAATAAAATATTACCGCCGTATCATTTGTTGATAGTATATAATCAAGAGAGATTCCTTTCATCCTGTCAAGAAGGCATTTACCAAGTTCTTTGAAATCCTCTTCTGAGATGACTGGGGGGTTAGGGTCCGTTTTTATATTTTGTTCGATCCTTCCTAAAATTTTAAAACCGAAAGAGAATGGCTGCGCCTTTGCACATATCAATCTTAAAAGGGATACTCTTTCAGGATATTTGGGAATTGCGATAATTAATTCTTGAAGAAATACTGCTAATTGAGAATAAGGACCTAAATTCAAAAGACTATCAGTTTGTGGAAAATGGAGGCTATTCATTGAAAGTGCGAGAATAAAATCACTCATTTTATCAGATTGAATGGCTTTGATATTTTTTCTTAGTTCGAATAAAAAGAAATTGGCACTTTGAATATCAGGGGTAAATGCATGTATCTGTTCAGAAAATTGAGTTTCAGTCATATCGCTAAAAGTAGTGATAAATTGTGTAACGTCATTTTCAGATATGTCTCCTTTGGGGAAAGTATATGCGAAATATCTTTCCAAATGTCGTTTCGAACATACCCTTTTTTCTTTGTCCCATGATAGATTCCACTCAGGCCCATAATTTAAATTGCCATAAATTGTTTGGATTCGAGGGAAAAGATGTAATAATATCTTTTTCAAAACTTCCTTTTCAAATTCATTCTTTTCCCCTTCGAACATCTGATCTAAAATTGTCTGATATCGTTTTTTTACCTCTTCGGGGTTTGGTAGAGTATTGAATTCATATCCAAGAAATGCCTCGGGATGCTTTCTAATCGTTGTAAAACATGAGGATCTAAAAACTTTAATTGCTTCAATGAGCAATAAATCGGAAACATTGATTTTATTTTTCAGCAATGGCAAGGAGAAGGATATAATATTCAGGTATCTTTTGACCAATCTTGGTGTCTTTAAATGACTGAAAAACCCTAGATTAAATTGATAACCGAATTGTTGGATTTCTTCTTTGGATAATTGGATTTTTTCGGTTGCCAGTATATTTTCAATACCCCTTAAACATATTCCCAGCAAAATACTATCATTAATTTTTGGAAGAGGTAACGGGATCTGTATAATCTTCTCTAGGAATCTTTTGCCATTTTCATTATTTTCAATAACATTCGTTCCTGATCCATATCTCTCATTGAATGCTGCAGCCACCATCTCATCATCAAATGCTAATATGTAGATCGTATGCCGAAAATCTGCTGACAATTTTACTATTTTCAGCAAAGTTTGAATTTCTTGACGATCTAACCGGTCGATATCATCGATGAAGATTACGATCTTTTTCTTCTCATCATCGAGAATTTTTTCAATTCTTTCTTTTAATTCCTCTAATTCTACGGACGAAAAAGCCTTCCCAACATTCGAGAAGATTTCCCCAGGAGAGACATCTATGATGCCACCTATACCAATAGAAACCGGTGAAAGGATGGTCGCATATTTACTAATACAGTTTCCAATTCTTTCTTTTCTCGTGGATACTGATCTTTCAAGTGCATCAGATAATGTAAAGAAAAAATTGCGTAATAACTGCGCTTCATCATTATAGCGCCAAGGATTATACTTCACACAGACAATATCAGAATTTTGTTCGAGGTTATTTTCAATAAAATTCAAGACACTTGTTTTTCCTTCTCCCCATTCACCATAAATCCCAATTACAAGACTGCTGGGATCTTTTCTGTTTTTAATCAAGTTGGTAATCTCTTCAGTAAAACTATTTCGAAGGAATTGGTCGTCCCTTATATCCTTTAATGGGGCATCGATAAGATCAGAATTGACTTGCTGTTCAATAGAATTTTCAGAGGGCGCACTTGCTAGAGATAAATGTGTATTTTTCACTCGAATTTTTTCTTTGAATATTTCGATCCACTTTGGGGGAAGGGATGCTATGATTGTCAAAACAATAAATAAAATTGTCCAAACTAATAATTCAATAAATGAAATTTTTCTTTGATGATATTGCATTAATTCTAGTAAAATGACAAAGAATGCACAAAAAATAATGAGTGCATTTATATGATTTTGAATAAAGATACCAAATTTCGTTGGTCTTACGGGGACCCTCGCTTCTACATTTTGGGCCCTATAAACGTATTTTGAGCCTTCCTTATAAACATTGAATAGAAAATTGAAAATTTTTAAACCATCTTCTTTTATAATTATGCAAAGGCAATAAACTACCCCCAAGCTCATAACAAAAACAATAATTTGTAAAAATTATTAATTAGTGACCAAATATCCCATGAAAATAGAATATTTTCAGGAACATTAGTTAAAAGACCAATAAGAAGAAAAATGACACTAATAGCGAATAAGAAACGGGGAACAATGAAAACGATCGTGTCAGACAATTTTATCTTTTTGAGGATACTAAAACGTTGATAATTTGAAAAGATCATTTTATTGGGATCTAAACAATATCGTATCAATTTAATTATCAAATAAATTGAAAAAATGACTATGAAATAACTAATTAATGGGACTAGAACGGTAATAAATAGATACACAAATAGTTGCGCAAGAGCAGTGTAATTTATTTGAAATGCTGAAAGCGAAGAAATAATCGTCTTTGGAAATAAATCAATTAGTCCCTTAACTAAGTCAATTAGTGGAAAAATCAGATAAATTGTTGCGATATAAAAAATATATCCAACTACTGCGGATAAAAACAGAAGTTCAACTCCATTTATCCTGTTCCAAATTTTTGCGATACCAAATGAATGAAAAAGAATGACTAGATAAAAAAAATGAAATCCAAAAAAGGAGCAGCGGATTCAACAAATTATCAATTGAAAGATCAAACATATCTAATAAAATAATACTCATAACTCATTATTAATAAAATGCAGGGGAAATAAAATTAACAATTATTCCAATCACATTTTTTCTTCAATTTCCTGGCAGAACCGTTATCCTGCATCGCTCCAACCTGTTCTTATGAACGACGCCAAGCAGCCAGAAGCATCCGTTCCTGCCGGGACGACCCGGCCCCGCCACCAGCACGAGGTCTTCTCCGCGTCCAAAGCCGATCACCTTGACACCCGGTTCCGAAAGTACCTGTACCACCCGGACCGTCTCGCAGCACGGTACGTGAAAGCCGGCGATCGTGTCCTCGATTTTGGCTGCGGCCCGGGGTTCTTCACCCGGGAGTTTGCAAAAAGGGTCGGCGAGACCGGCCGGGTGATCGCCGTGGACCTGCAGGCCGAGATGCTCCGGATTGTCGAACAGAAACTGGTGCCCGAGGGCCTAATGGGGCGGGTCGAGACGCACCAGTGTGCACCGGACTCCCTGCTCCTCTCCCCAGCATGGGACGGTAAGATCGATGTTGCCTTTGCGATCTTTGTTGTCCACGAGGTGCCAGACCCCACAAAACTGTTCCGCGAGATCGCCACACTCGTAAAGCCGGGCGGGACCTTCTTCTATACCGAGCCCTTCTTCGTCGTCCCCAGCACTGAGTTCCGGGAGAACCTGGCCCGTGCGGAAAAGGCGCGATTCCGGATCGTCGGGACGAGCCACTATTTCCTGAACCGAGCGGCGGAGCTGATGAGGGAGTGAGCGTGAGCGGGAAGATGCCATATTCATGATAATCCATGACGGAGAGTGCTGATACTATGACGGCGAATCCAGGCAGGAACCGGAAGCAGATCCCGGCTTATATCATCGCCCGGGTAAATGTCACCGATCCGGCACAATATCGGAAGTACCTCGACGCCGTGCCAAAAATCATCGAGAAGTATGGCGGGAAGGCCCTCTCCCGATCAATAAATCCGCTCACGCTGGAAGGCCCGAAGGAGACCCGCAGGATCGTTCTCCTGCAGTTCCCAAGTGTCGAAATGGCGAAGGCATTCTACAACTCGCCCGAATACCGGGAGGCCCGGAAACTCCGCAAGGGGGCAGCAGACGGAAAAGTGTAAAATCCCAGGATTTTGAGGAAGTGGCAAAGGAATTAGGGATCTGAATTTTTTTTACACATGGGATGACGGAGATTAACCCCGAGAGCCCCGATTAATGAACAAAGTGTACAGGGGGGGTTTCCTATGTTGTGGTGTAAAATGACATCGTGACTTTTTTGTGCGGCAGATATATTTACTCCGTTTTAATATTACCTCCCTATGAAGAAATTGGTTTTCGCGGTAGTTCTGGTTCTCCTATTTGCTCTTGTCATTGGGTGTACATCTCAGACGAGAACTGGGGCTTCGACTTGTCCCTCCCCTTATGATGGCACCTACAGCGGCACGGTAAGCGGCTCGGGTGAATCGCATCATATGCCTGATGTAAATGGTAATTCTCAGCCCGATACCCCATATATCCTTACCTATAATTTAGAAGTGACTTTCGAATGTTATAATCAAGTTACAGGGGACGATAACCAGCGATATTGGATCCTTGATGTCACGCACGCAAAGGTTTCTGATCCGTTCTTTGACTGCACCAACGGCTGCACACCTATCAACAATCACCAGATGAATACGATTGGAGGCACGTCTGTTACTATACTTCAGCCCGGGGAAAGGACTGAAAACTCTACACTATCAATCGCGTTCCCCGATGGGAAATCCCTTTATGTCACCCCGCTGTTCGCAGATCCTGATGCAAAAATAATCAGCGCAGACCAATCATATCATGATTGGCTTGTTTCGGCTTCTATACTTGGTACGTGTGACAGCGTAGACCAACCCTGTTTCATTGAAAACGGTCTTTGTCGGGATTGTTACTCTGGCATAATTGGCTTTAATCAAGAAGGCTTTACCATGACGCTGAATAGAGTCAGCTGATTGCCATACCAGACATCGCATCTATTTTTAGGACTACGCCATCTCAAAAAGATTAAACGCAGTAAAGATGGAATATCCGGTTCTGGTGCGTAGCGGTTGTTTGGTGCATTTGCCCTTTTCAGGTGCATGGAGGTTATTCCGCGCGGATTTATCTACCAAAAAATAGATGTTCAGTCTAAATTGGCAATCAACTGATCTTATTCAGAAGCATGGAAAAGCCTTCCTGCTGGTAATTATCACAATTATGGCACAGACTGGTCTCTAAATGGCAGGCCGAACTTGTCTGACAATGGGGATCGAGACCAAGAATTGACGCTGAAAGGAGGCCGGCCTGGTCGGTCTGGTCGGCTTCGATGGTCTTTGCATCATAGCCCCCGAACAGCGGGGCGACCTCAAGGGATTTTCCGTCAGGGAAGAAAATTTCAAGGAGGCTTACCCTGCCGGTATCCCGGTCCCCGGGTGCAAGTATCGTGGCATCCGCATCACCCCGGGCATAATCGGGGGGCGTGCACCCGCTGGTGCAGTCGAAGTACGGGTTCGAGACCTTTGCATGGGTGACATAGAGGTCAAAGGACTGCTGGTTCCCGGGCGCTGTATTTTCATCGGCACATTCAAACGTCACTTCTAGGGTATAATCGAGAAGATACGGAACCGTACTTCCTGACGGATAAATGTCCTTTCCTTGGCCTTCCACGGTGCCGCTAAATGTCCCATCATAGGGCGAAGTGCAGCTTGAAGTTCCTATTCCTGATGACAGTGTCATCTGAGGTGTCGCTTGGGTGGCTTGAGGCGTAGTTTGAGTTGTCTGCGGCGTGGTTTGGATTGTATTCTGAGATGTACACCCAATGACAAGAGCAAATAGGAGAACCAGAACTACCGCGAAAACCAATTTCTTCATAGGGAGGTAATATTAAAACGGAGTAAATATATCTGCCGCACAAAAAAGTCACGATGTCATTTTACACCACACTATGTGACCCCCCCACCCTCAATCCAAAAAATCCGGCCCAAGGGGGTATCATGGGGTGGGGGGTATCATTTCCGAAAAGGCGGAGGGGGGTATGATCTGATACCCCATCCCTCCTTGTGAGAAAATCCGGAGCAGGGGGGGTTGGCAGGGGGGGAGGGGGGTATCATCTGGGCAAGAGTGGGGGTGGTATGATTTGATACCCCCCACCTGTTTTCCGTGAGAAGCGGAAATTGCCTCACCGACGAAGGTTCCACGGGAATCGCTGCCCGCCCGGATGCGGGAGGGGGTATCATTCCGGCAAAGACAGAGTACGGTGGGGGTACCACCCCCCTCCCCTCTGAAAATACAAGGGGGGTAGAGGGGGGTGGCATGGGTGGGGGGAGGTATCAATTGATACCCCTCTCAGACAACTGGTGCCGGGGAATTCTACCATCGTGAATCCCGAAATATTCGTGTCCAAGGGGGGGTCGAAATGAAAAGATGAGAGGGGGGTATCATTCCCGCAAGAGGATGGGGGGGTATCACGGGAACCCCCCCTGTATGGAGCCGGAGAGATCACCCGCCGGTCTCATCAGAAGTAGGATGGGAAAAAGGTGGTGTGCCATGCGTTTCTGCAGGCTCGGTCTCACTTGTGGTACGGCTCACCGCGATTGATCTTTTCCACCCTATAGATCTGCTCGAGAAGGATGAGCCGCACCATCTGGTGCGTGAAGGTCATCGGCGAGATTGAGAGCCGGAGATCGGCATGGTAGAGCACAGCATCGGAAAGCCCAAGGTCACCCCCGATGACAAAGACGATGCTGGTTTTTCCCTCGATCTCCCAGTCACGGAGGAGGGCGGCGAGGTCCTCGCTCGACAACAACCGGCCCCGCACATCGAGCGCCACGACAACGGCACCCTGCGGGATGGCGGAAAGGATGCGTTCGCCCTCCCGTTCCCGGACCTGTTCCTCATTGGCGGCAGATATGCCCGCAGGCCGTTTCTCATCGGCAATCACGGTGACCTGCAGCTTCACGTACGGGCGGAGGCGCTTTTCGTACTCTGCGATCCCGTCCACAATGTAGCGTTCTTTTGTCTTCCCGACCGCGACAATCCGGATATGCATGGCAGTCACCGGTTCCCGGGGGAAAACACAAGGACGTGGTTCATGACAGGGAGTGTCGGCCCTGCAAGGGGAAAAAATATCCGGTTCCATTCAATGTCGCAGGGTATGCCGGTTAAACAACCCATATCTATCCTGAACGACAAATGTGGTATACCAGAAGAAACATCCGGGAGATTGCCGGGAGGTGCCATTGTGGACGAACTGATCTTCATCCTTGTCGTGATGGCAGGAATTTTTCTTGCTGCCTGCAGTATCGGGCTGGTCGCTCTCGGGAAGATCATCGACCGGTACCCGTCAGGGCGCGGCGAGACCCGTGAGCAGAGCCTCTCAAGCCCGGCCAAGGCCACGAAACTGATGGCCGCCTTTGTCTGGATCCTCTTTGCCTGCGGTGCCTGGGCTGCCTTGCTGGGAGACCGGCTTGGGTTTATTTTCGGTATTGCCGCCATCGCTGCCGCCTGCCTCTTCGTATTCACCGGTCTTGTCTTTTCTTTTGTCGTCCTTGCCATGATGCGACGGCAAAAGAAAAGATCCGACGATACTGCACTTTCGCCGAATACTCCTGCCGCAGAAAAGTAGGAAGACCCTTCGTCACTCCGCAACCAGTGGAAGCAGGAAGAAGAATAAGAGGAACATCACCGGCCCGGAAGCTCTGCCCTGTTGCCGCAAAAAAATGAGGAAGAGGGGTCTACCCGAAAATCTTTTTTGACTGCTCAAGCGCCTCGACTGCCGGGAGCTTCCTGCCGGTTAAAAACTCGATGCACGCCCCGCCCCCGGTTGAGATGTGGGTGAAGTCCTGATCGATGCCGAGTTTTTCGATGACCGCCGCGGTGTGACCCCCGCCGACAACGGAAAATTCCACCTGCGATGCCGCCCGCAACAGTTCGTAGGTGCCGGTTGCAAAGTCCGGATCCTCGAATACCCCGGCAGGCCCGTTGAAGACCACGGTCCCTGCCTTTTTCAGGGTCTGCTTCAGGGACGCGACGGCATCCATGCCGATATCGAGCACCGGCGCATCGGCCGGGATCCGATCGACCGGATACTCGGCGCGGCGGTTGTCCTGCCGCACGGCCACCGAGTCCGGCATGACAACACGGTCCCCGAACCGGGCGAGGATGGCCTTTGCCTTGCCGATCTCCGGCTGGTACTTCAGCTGTTCGATTAGCAGGGTGGAGGGTTTCCCGATGTCGTGCCCGGCCGCCGCCAGAAAGACATTTGCGACGACCCCAATCACGATCACTTGGTCGGCAATGCCGGTCGCCAGCACGTGCTCGGCAACCGCAATGGAGTCGTCAACTTTCGTGCCACCCAGCACCATGCAGACCGGGCGGGGCGCCCCCGAGAAGACCCGGGAGAGGGTGGAGACTTCTTTTTCCATGAGGAGCCCCGCCGCCGACCACATCATGAGCGGCAGACCGACGACAGTCGGCTGGGAGCGGTGGGCGGTACCAAACGCGTCGTTGACGAAAAAATCCCCCATCGCGGCAAGTTTCCTGACGATATGGGTCTTTTTCGCTTCTTCAGGTTTCAGGGTCAGGTTCTCTTCAGCATTGAACCGGACGTTTTCGAGCATGACGACGTCACCGGCCTTTGCTGTGTGGACGGCGTCGCGTGCGTGTTTCCCGAAGATGCTGTCGACATAGGTCACCGGGCTCCCCAGAAGCTGCCCGAGCTTCTCGGCATGGGCCTCGAGCGTTGTAAAATCCTTCTTGCCCGGCCGGCTCTGGTGGGTGACGACGACCACCCGGCTGTCGGAAAGGGCACGGATGGTCGGCAGGTGCTCGCGGAACCGCTTATCATCGAGGATGAGGTGGGAGGCCGGGTCGATGGGGGAGTTGAGGTCGAGACGGAGGAGGATTGTTTTTCCGCTGCACCCCAGTTCCCGTATGGTACCGATCGGCATCTGCCCCACCCCTTATGCCGCACCCCGTGCCTTGATCTTTTTCAGGCGGAAGAGCTCTTCGCGCTCCATCTCGTCAAGGCGCATCTTGATGAAATCCCGGGCGGCAGTCAGTTCCGGGATCACCTTGAATTCGAGCGCGTTCACCCGCCTTTTCGTCTTCTCGATCTCGTCGAGCAGGCGTTTCATCGTGGTCTCGATCTCGGCACTCTCGATAATGGATTCGACAAGGTCTTCAAATGCAGACGCAGTCTGATCGATGACCGGCGACGTGCCCAGCACGCCGTACCCCCGGTCCACGAGGCTCTTTTTCACCTTTGAGGATTCGATATTCGGGACGATCACGCCCATGATGTTCTTGCTTTTCAGGGTGATCTCGGGGACCTCCCCGACCGAGAAAGCCGCGGATTTGACACCGATCGCCCCTTCGACCGTGTTTGCCACCGCCATCATCCCGGCCGCACGCTGGTATTTTTCCAGGAGATCGCCACGGCTGTCCTTTGCTTCTGCCAAAACCTTGAAAAATTCGAGGATCAGTCCATCGCGCTTCATCTTGAGGATCTTGTAGCCGCGCTCGGAGAGCTGGATCTTCCGCTTAAGGTTGATCAGCTCGGAGCGGGTTGGCTTGATATCACGCAGCGCCATGGACGTTTCACTCCTTCTTTGCACCGCCCTTAAACTTCGGGTGGTACTTCTGGATCAGCTCGCGGTCGATGCGCACCAGCTGTTCCACCGGCAGAGATGAAAGCAGTTCCCAGCCGAGGTTCAGGGTAGTCTCGATCGTCCGGTCCTCATGGTAGCTTTGGCGGACAAACCGGTTCTCAAAGATATCGGCAAACTCCAGGAACATCCGGTCCCTCTCGGAAAGAGCATCCTTGCCGACGATGGCGACGAGGCCGCGGAGGTCGTTTCCTTCCGCGTATGCAGCGTAGAGCTGGTCGGAGACCTTCTTGTGGTCCTCACGCGTGTGCCCTTTGCCGATACCGAGGTTCATCAGCCGCGAGAGCGAGGGCAGCACGTTGATGGGCGGGTAGATACCCTTCCGGTGAAGGTCACGGGAGACCACGATCTGCCCCTCGGTAATGTAACCGGTCAGGTCCGGGATCGGGTGCGTGATGTCGTCGCCGGGCATCGTCAGGATCGGGAATTGGGTGATCGACCCTTTCTTGCCCTTGATGATCCCTGCCCGCTCGTAGATGGTCGCAAGGTCCGTGTACATGTATCCCGGGTAGCCCCGCCGCCCGGGCACCTCTTCACGGGCGGCACCGATCTGGCGTAGCGCCTCGCAGTAGTTGGTCATATCGGTGAGAATCACGAGCACGTGCATCCCGAGGTCGAACGCGAGATACTCGGCAGTCGTCAGCGCGAGTCTTGGGGTGATGATCCGCTCGACCGCGGGGTCGTCCGCGAGGTTCAGGAAGACCACTGCACGCTCGAGCGCACCGGTGCGCTCGAAATCCTGCATGAAGTAGTTTGCCTCTTCCTTGGTGATGCCCATCGCGGCAAAGACCACGGCAAACTCTTCTTTTGTCCCAAGCACCTTTGCCTGCCGGGCGATCTGGAGCGCGATGGTGTTGTGCGGCAGCCCGGCGCCCGAGAAGATCGGTAACTTCTGGCCGCGGACCAGCGTATTCGTCCCGTCAATGGTCGATATCCCGGTCTGGATGAACTCATTGGGTGATGCCCTCGCCCATGGGTTGATCGCGGCGCCGGTGATATCGAGCCGTTTCTCCGGCACGATCTCGGGACCGCCGTCAATGGGTTTGCCGCCACCGGACAGGATCCGCCCGAGCATCTCTTTGCCCACCGGCATCTTGATGGTCTCGCCGGTGAAGCGGATGCCGCTGTCCCTGCCGATGCCGGCGGTCGTCTCAAAAACCTGGACGACCACAAGCTCGTCGCTTGTATCGAGGACCTGCCCCCGCTTGATCGTACCGTCGAAAAGAACGATGTTCACCAGCTCGCCGTACCCGATCGGCTCGGTCTTCTCGACAAAGAGAAGGGGCCCGGCGATCTTGTTGATTGTCCTGTATTCCTTCATGCTGCCGCCCTCAGTGCAGTGAATTCTGCGTCCATATCCTTCTCGATCTTCTCGAGTGCCGGCTTGTAATCCTTGGTGAACTTGATCTGCGGCAGCTCGTTCTTGGACTTGACCGCGTTGATCTGGGCAGGAGATACCCCTGCGGCCTGAGCCGCGTAGGCAAGGTCAGAGAATAACCGGATCGCCTTCATCATGTCGTACTGCTTCTTCATGCTGCAGAACGTGTCGACCGGGTCGTAGGCATTCTGCTGCAGGAACACCTCGCGTATCATGCGGGCGACCTCGATGGTGATCTGCTCCGATTCCGGCAGGGCATCCGATCCGACCAGCTGGACGATCTCCTGCAGTTCCGCCTCCTTCTGGAGGACTTCCATTGCCCACGACCGGATCTTATTCCATTCCGGTGAGACTTCCTTGTCATACCAGTCATGGAGGCTGTCGAGATAGAGCGAGTAGGAGTTCAGCCAGTTGATCGAGGGAAAGTGCCGGCGCTGCGAGAGTTTCGCGTCCAGTGCCCAGAACACCTTGACGATACGCAGCGTGTTCTGGGTGACCGGTTCCGAGAAGTCCCCGCCCGGCGGCGATACCGCTCCGATGACCGAGACCGACCCGGATGCGCCGTTCAGGGCCGTGACAAGACCGGCCCGCTCGTAGAACTCCGATAGCCGGGCCGCAAGGTACGCCGGGTACCCTTCCTCACCGGGCATCTCTTCGAGACGCGAGGAGATCTCACGCATCGCTTCCGCCCATCGGGACGTCGAGTCCGCCATCAGGGAGACATCGTATCCCATGTCGCGGAAATACTCTGCGATGGTGATGCCGGTATAGACCGATGCTTCTCGGGCCGCGACCGGCATGTTGCTCGTGTTGGCGATGAGCACGGTCCGCTCCATGAGCGGTTTGCCGGTCTTGGGATCCTCGAGATGCGGGAACTCGGTCAGCACTTCGGTCATCTCGTTGCCGCGTTCTCCGCAGCCGATGTAGACGACGATCTCCGCGTCGCTCCACTTCGCGAGCTGCTGCTGGGTGACGGTCTTGCCGCTCCCGAACGGCCCGGGGATCGCCGCGGTGCCGCCTTTCGCGATGGGGAAGAGACCGTCGAGGATCCGCTGGCCGGTGATCAATGGGATTACCGGGTTCTTCTTCTCCCGCACCGGGCGGGGAACCCGGACCGGCCAGCGCTGGATCATCGGATACGCAGTCCCGTCTTCGAGCGTGCAGACCGTCTCGTCGACGGTGAAGTCACCGCTTTTGATCGTTTTGACAACGCCGGCCTTCGCATTCGGGGGGAGCATGATCTTATGGACAATGTTGGTCTCCTGCACCTCACCGATGATATAACCTGCTTCCACCTTGTCGCCGGCCTTAACGAGCGGTTTGAAGGCCCATTTCTTCTCGTGGGAAAGCCCCGGCGCAGACACGCCCCGCTGGATGAAGTCTCCCATCTTATCGACGAGGACGGCGAGCGGGCGCTGGATGCCGTCATAAATACTGGTGAGAAGGCCGGGACCCAGCTCGACCGCGAGCGAAAGACCGGTGTTGATGACCGGTTCGCCGGGCCTGATACCCGACGTATCCTCGTAGACCTGGATGATGATATTGTCACCCTGGATCTTGATGACCTCTCCCATCAGTTCTTCTTTGCCGACCTTCACCACATCATACATGTGGGCGTCAAGGTTGACTGCCGTGACGACAGGGCCGGCGATGCGTTTGAGCACTCCTGCTTTCGCTTTCTTTGTCTTCTCGCTTTTCACTTCCACAGATCAACACCCACCGATCTCTTGATTTTCTCTCTCATTGACAGCCCTCCTTCCTCCCCGCCGATCGCGATCACGGTCGGCCTGACCGAGTTCTCCAGCGTGCTGCGGAGCCTGCGGGGGATCCGCTCCATGTCGCTGCTGTTCATGACGAGAATGCCGACCTGCGCATCATGTAGTACATTGGTGATGCACTCGCTCAGCTTCTCATTGCTCTCGGCCGCGAAGGTCTTCCTGATGCCGGCAAGCCGGAAACCGAGGATGAACTCGCTGTTGCCGATGACTGCTATCTCCATTCACATCACCAGGTACTCCGCGATTCGTTCCGGGGGGAGTTTCGACTCTTTTCCCCGGGAAAGCGCCCGCAGGTTGAACACTTCATACTTCTTCTTCTCAAGGTACAGGAGGATGGGATAGATGGAGAAGGGGTACCGCTTCGATGACCGCTCCATCTGTTCCAGCTGGACCCGGGTGAGCCGGACTTCCATGTCACCTACATCGGTCTCACCTGTCATCGCGTCGAGGAGGGTAAGGAGCTCCTTGTGACGGATCTTTGCCTTGAGCATACCGATGAATTCGCCCTGGTCACGGATCGCATTCAGGGCGGAGAAGTCCGTTTCAGACAGGTCACCACCGGGGATGTACATCTCCCTCGCATCCTCTTCGACTCCGCCCGTCCGGAGGCGGAAGAGGGTCTTGGCATTCTTGATGTTGATGTCCAGCCGGATAAAATCGAGGAACAGGTCCCCGCCCCGGATACCGCTTTCTGCATCGGCGATGATCCCGGCATAGAACTGCTTGTACAGTTCGTTCTCCATATGAGAGAATGACCCCTTCTCCTTTCCCGCTGACAACTCCCGGGCAATTACGGGATACATCCGGTGCCCTTTGAGCATATCGGCGATCCGGTCGATGCTGTCTTCCGCCAGCAGGCGGTCGAGCACCGCCCGGTCGAGGCTGCCGGCCGGCACGAGGATCTCCTTGATCCTGCCCACCTTTTCTCCATGCAGCTTGCCCCGCAGGATCGTGAGGAAGTTCTGGATGTCCCAGCGCCGCAGGTAGTCCTGCGTGAACTGCTTGAGTGCACCCGGGGTGATCTCCTGAATCTTCTGGTACTCCTTGGCAAGGTTCCATGAAAGGGCGACCTCGATGAGGTCGATGCCCGCAAAGACCGTGCCGAGCTCGTCGATCTCCTGTTTGTACGCGGTTTCTTCGATGATACGGGTGATCTCCGGAAGGCTCATGTTGAGCATCCGGAGGTACTCCTCCCGGGGGAGGAGTGTCGTTTTTCTCACCCGCATTCTGGTACATACGTAAATGTACGGTGATGAGAAAAATCTCAAGCCGGCCATACGCCAGTCCCCTCACCCAAACAGGATATCGGATGCATCCTTCAACCCGGACTCCCACACCTTTGCAAGGAACGTGCGGTAACTGAAGTCTATCTGCAGTTCTCCCCCTTCACCTTCGACAAGGATCCCGCCGTCAATATCCACCGGATCGCCGATCTTAAACCCGGAAAACTGCGGGTTCTCGGCAATGACCGCCTTTGCTGCCGCCACGTCGCGTGCGTTGCAGTTGATCCGGCCTTTGGGGATCTCTTTTGCTGCTTCGGTGAGGAGTTTCTTTATCGCTTCACGATGGAAGCTCTCAGGGAACCGGGCAATCTCTGCCCGGGTGGCCTCATAGACCTGATCCAGAAGCTCCTTCTGGGAATTCAGGAGCTCCCGTTTGACCAGCAGGTTGGCCGCGGAGATCTCCTGGGCGACGATATGCGAGGTTTGTCGTTCCGACTCCGCTTCGGCAGCGAGCTTGATCTCGGCAACACGCCGGTTCGCCGCTGCAAGGATTTGGTCGGTATCCTGCCGTGACTCTGCACGTATCTTCTCCGCTTCTTTTCTGCCCTTTTCCCTGAGTTCTTCGATAACGGCTTCCAGTCCCATTGTCTGCCCCGCAGGTTAGAACAATAGCAGGAGACTGACAACAAGACCGAAGATAACGATGGTTTCCGGGATGACGGTGAAGAGCAGTGCGAGGCCGAACATGTCCTTGTTCTCCGCAGTTGCACCCACGGCAGCTGAGCCGATACCCATTTCCGCCATACCGGTCGCAATGCCGGTGAGCCCGACCGCAATGCCTGCGCCGAGTGCCTTCATTCCCATCTGCGATGCCTGAACCATTTCAAGTGTCATGTTTCCATCTACCATTTTTAATCCTCCGTAAATCTTCGTTTCATTCCAAACGGATTGTACTTTATGCCTCCACCCTTGTAGAACTTGGTGAAGAATTCGACATAGTGCAACCTGATCGAGTGGAGTCCGCCACCCAGAATGCCGAGCGCCGTATTGAGCAAATGCCCGACGATAAACACCAGAACGCCGGCGATGATGATGAAAATACCAAGAATGGAAATATTTTTCAGTTGGGGCCCGATGAACAGTCCGATGGCCATGTAGTTTATGACCATGGCGATGGCGACGGAAGAGAGCCCGACCGCGACGATACGTGCATAGGAGAGCACGTGGGAAAGGATCGTCGGGATTTCAACAATTTCAAGCACGGCATCCCGTGCAATCAACGCGAGACCGAGTGCGATAAGGATCGCTCCGATAATAGTGCCCAGTGGCACCCCTGCCCCGATCACCGGCAGCTTTGACAGGTCAGGCATGTACGGCATCGCGAAGACCGACCAGATGGCGACAAGAATGCCCCACATGACGGCAATCCAGCCAAAATTGGCAAGGACCGCCTTCATCCGGTGCGCCCCGTGATCCTGCCGGGCATGGTTCACCATGCCGAGGACACGACCGAGCGTGATATGCAGGATGCCGATCCAGATCGCCATGATCATCAGTTCGGGTATTGCCGGCCCTGCCGCTCCTGCTTCCCCGCCGATATTCAGGTGGCGGGAAAAGAGGATCGGTTTCCAGGGAAGTTCAAAACCGAGGAATTCACTGAAGAGCAGGCCGAAAAAGATGGTCGATACGCTCGCGTTCCGCAGGGTCGTCAGGAGCTGCTGGCCTTCCTCACCTTTGAAGATCCTGTGGAGCAGGATGACCATCGCGAGCAGGACGAGGCCGTATCCAACGTCCCCGAGAATAAGGCCGAAAAAGAGTGGGAAGACGATGGAGACCATGAGCGTGGGATCGACCTCGGTATATGTAGGCCGGGAATAGATGTCCATCAGCATCTGCGTGGGCCGTGCAAACCGCGGATTGTTGTATTCCACCGGTACCGCGTCATGGTCGGGATCGACAGGGACCTCGGTGACAAAGATCCGGCCGCCGGTCGCCTTTTCCAGGGCCCCGCTCACCTCGGCAACACTCTTCGCAGGGACCCAGCCTTCCGCCACGAAGGTCTCGTTCGTGGTGGCAAACCGGAGCGGTGCCTCGGTCCGTTCAATCTCGGCCTTCAGGACCTCCTCGCATGCGACAAGAAACCCGGTGTTGTCGCGCTTCAGCACATCCAGCTTTCGGTTGATCTCGTCGATCTCCTTTCCGGTTTCGGCAATCTGCGCGGTATAGAAGTCGATGCGTTCCTGCGGCGCACCAGTCTCCTCCGGGATAGGCACGGACTGGAATCCCGCACCCTGCAGCGCCTTCTCCGCTTCGCCCCGGTGCTCATTGGGCGTGACAACGACGACGAAGTGCCGGTCTTTGATCTTCGTCCCGAAAGTCTCGTTGGGAACGGTAAGGGGAACCTCCCGGGTCACCGTGCCGGCAAACACGGTAAAATTCCTGTACCCCCGGTACAGTTCGAGGTCGAGCGGGATGCCTCCGAACGGTGCGATCTCGGCGATCTTCTGCTCACATTCCTTTACTTTCGTCTCAAGTTTCAAACGCCTTCCGGTGAGTGCCTCGATCTCATGTTCAAGACCAGGAAGCTCGTGCTCGATTCTTGCCTGGAACTCAGATGAAGACTGTTTCCCTGCGGGTTCCACATCTTCCCCATGGATGGAGAGGACATTCTCCATCGCACGGACCTTGACGAGATCCCCGGAAGCCTCATTGGCCCCGGCAAGTGGAGTCCCGATCCGGAAACCCGCGTAGTCTCCGCTCGCCGAATCGACAAAATCCTCGATATGAAACAGGTGACGACGATAAAGTTCCGTAATGACCGGACGCATCTGGTCCCGTGATGCAACGATGAGCAAACGGCTCATCTGCTCAGGCGTTAACATGCAGCTGCTCCCGGAACCGCGAAACCAGCAGCTGCACTGCCTTTGAAAGATTCGATTTTCCTCTCTCTTTCAGTGTCGCTGCACGCTGGTTCCCCGCGCTCATGATTTCAGCGTGCTTACGGGCTGCCTGGTGCCGTGCTTCGTCCAGTTTCAGCGTTTTATATTGTTCAGCATTGCTCTGCGCCTTGGTGATCAGGTTGTCAGATTCCAGCTCGGCCTGAGAATGTCTCTGCTTTTTCTCCTCCTGTGCTGCACTGATCATTGATTGGTACTCTTCTTCCGTTTTTTTGATGTCGCGTAGGACCTCAGTTTTCATCCAACCCTCCTCTCACGGCAGTATAATATGTGGTGGAAAAAACCATATATGCATTGTTATTTACGTTCTGCCGCCGCAATTTGGATACGAAAATAACAGGATAAAGCAGGGATTTTCAGGGCGATTTTTTATATTAAGGGAGAATTTACCCGTTCAACGCTAAGCGATTCCGGAAATGGCGTTATATCAACACCTTTTGAAGAGCCGGTTAACCGGATACCGGAGAGTTCACGGGCAGAACAGATGAGATGCTGCTCCGGGTGAGTCCCCCTTCGGATTGAGCAATCCGTTTTAATCTCAGGCCCAACTGAGGTGACATAAGAGATCCGCTTTGAACCCGGATGATCCTTTGGGAGGACGAGCAGAGGTATGTGATAAGTACGGACGAGCTCGAGGAGGATGAGGGCAGGCTGAACGGCACCCCCCTCTGGCGCGGAAACAACGACCAGTTCGCCGGCCGACACCCCCTGGCAATATTCCTCGCTGAAGGTCTCGATGCAAAGCGCAAACGGTTCCTTAACCTTTGCAACGAGGAAAAAAGAGTGGTCCCCCCTGACAAGCAGAATATCATCGAAAAGAGGATAGTTCATAGTGCGCTGACATTTTCCGACTGGCAGCTGGGGCACATGGGGTGTTTGCCAATACCTTTGAACCGTTCCCCGCAATCGTTGCACCGGTAGTCCTTCCCTCTGACCCGATCCGGCGGGATCTCCATATCCACGGGCCCGCCAACGGTACACATATTCCAATCACCTCACTACGACATCTTCATCTGATTATTTATGCTTATCTCCGGCGATTTTTTTATTAACCCTCGACACGACGACGATTAGGCGATGATAAAATTGAAGACCACGACCGATATGATCAGCAGGATACAGGAATGTTTTACACCCGCAGACAGAGATGACTCCCCCATCTGACCGGCAATCAGACCTGAGAAGAAGGCCTGGATCAGGCAGGCATGATAGAGAAGGCGATTGATGGTACTGGTCGGAAGCGTACCAATTCCCGCGAGAGAACCTGTCACCGGAAGACCGGAGGTGTTGATCTGGGTGAGCACCGGCAGGAACTGTGTGGAGAGGACTGCGACAACAAAAAGGAATACGAGGAACGATAGATAGACAATCGCCGTATAAATAAACATCTCCGTACGACGTTCCCGTTTGAGGGTCTCGCTCATCTTGGCATCGCTTGCGGCGATGGAAAGCACCTCCCCGATCTGCTCGCTCATCTCACTCGCTTTGGTGATGAGGCATACCGTCCGCGCTATGGCCGGGGTGCTGATCCGCTGTTCAAACCGCATCAGCGCTTCGGTAACGTTTCCCCCCCAGTCGAGATCGCGCTTTATCCGCCGGATTTCATAACTAAGGATCCCAAGGTTGGTATTCACCATGATTCCGATTGCCTGTATGATCGTGAGCCCTACCCGGTTGATACCGGCCATCCGTTCCAGAAAATCCGGGATCATCGACTGGATCCCCGATGCTTTCCGTGCCCATAACTGGTAGAATACTGCATACGGGATTAAGACTATCAAAAGCGCGATTATCAGATGGGTGTCAATTACCCTGATGAACACCTCGGGATCCTCGTAATGGGGAATTCTCAAATACGCAGCTATCGCATAGACGATCGCGATCGGCACGGTCACATAAAAAGTCAGGTTTACGTTACTGGCGAAACTGTCGAAAGGGTGCTGGATAAAATTGCTTATGTTCCTGATCCGGTCATATTTTCTCAGCTGTTCGAACAGTGGTTCTTCCCCTTTTTTTGCCAGTATCTGAACATCAGCGTAGGTATTCAGCGGTTTTACCTTGATGTACCGCTCTGGCTTTTCCACTCTTTCGGAAATGAAATCGATGAGGAGGATGAAGATAGCCGACCCGATTGGGAGGATCGCATAGACCATGAAGGAAAGCTCGAGAACAGCAGGTCCGCCCAGCAATCCCATTACCACCATGATGACAATCAGGAAGAGTGGGCCGGCAACAAAGACGGTCACATAGGACTCCGCCACCATGGAGAGGACGTTGAGGAACTGTTTCTGCTCGAACCGGGCCTCATCGTGATAGAGCCGGACGCTTGATTCAAGAAAATCTATCATGCTGCCCCCGCTTTCAATGACGGAGAGCAGGTTCTGAAGAAAATCTTTGAGTTTCTCAGACGGCGTGATCTCGGCGAGATGGTTGATGGCAGTAACAACATCATAGCCAAAAAAATCCACATCCCTCACGACTTGGCGGAACTCGAGTGCAACCTCTCCATACGTGCTCGCATTTTCAGAGAGAGCATAAAATGTGTCCAGCAGCTCCGCCCCACCCCGTCTCATCGCGTACATATATGCAACCGCGTTATGGAGAGTGAGATTGATCTTCATCTTGCGGTTCTTTTTCTCGATTGCCGGGAAACGGAGGAGGAGGGCGTACACGATATACGTGCCGATGATGAATGAGATAAAGATAGAAAGGGGTTTGAAAGCAGCCGCCGTGACAACAATATTAACTGCAGCCGCAAAGGGGATATTGAAAACGTTGTATATTCCCCGTCCAGACGCGACCTCCAAAGATATAAAGGTACTGACCAGGTAGCCCAAAATCCCGAAAAGTGTACCAGCGAGCAGAGCAATTTTGACCGAGCGCCAGAGATACTGGTCGAGGGTCAAACCTATACGTGCCGCGAGCATGTCAGAATGGAGACTTTGATACTTCAGGGTATCCCGTTGAATCCACCGGAGGATATGGTTCCTGATACCCATCATAGTACCTTTTTGAGATCCGAGATGTTGGCAAGGACGTTAGTCCGGTTGATATGATAAAGGTGGAAGAGTGACGCGACGGAAATGTAATCGATAATGCCCTGCTTTTTCATCTCCTCAAGGAGATTTTTCCGCACCTTGATCTCTGCGTCTAGCTGCTCACCGGACCATCCGCGTTTCGCGGCGATATCGCTGTATACCTGCGATCTGCCGGTGAAATTCATCCGATCGGAAAGGGGATCATACACAAAGACGTTGTTGACCCGCAGATTTCCGGTTGCCGGGTCGATACCGGCAATCTCCACGATCTCCTGCGCCCGCCGGACACGCTCAGTCCCGCGATAGATCAGCGCCTGAACGCTGATGATATTAAGCGCCTGAACCATGTTGCGCGGGACTTTCAGCGGCTCACTTTCAAGGCGGTGAATGGCAGCATCGATACTCCCCGCGTGCATCGTAGAGAAGGTCGTGTGGCCGGTATTCATGGCCTGGAACAGGGTCTGGGCCTCAGGTCCCCGCACTTCTCCGACAAGGATGTACTCCGGGCGCTGCCGCATTGCCGCTCTGAGCAGGTCAAACATGCTGATCGCATTGCCACCCTCAATGAATCCTTCACGGGTCACGCTCGCGATCCAGTTGTCATGATACAGGGTGATCTCCCGTGTATCCTCGATGCTTACGACTTTTGCAACCGGCGGGATGAACAGGGAGACTGCGTTTAACGATGTCGTCTTCCCGGATGCAGTCCCGCCAATAAAAAGCAGGCTCTTGTTATTCTCGATGGCAAGCCAGAAATACGCCAGCTCGTCACTGTTGAAAGTGTTATATTCCATCAGTTCAATCGGTGAGAACGGCTCTTCCCGGAACTTCCGTATGGTAAACGAAGTCCCACGGGTCGTCACTTCAGTACCGAGGGTCAGCTGCAGTCGCGAACCATCCGGAAGAGTGGCATCCAGTAGCGGAGATCCTGTTGAAATGTGCTTACCGGAACGCTGGGCGAGCGTAATGGCGAGTGAATTGAGGACATCTGCTTCGAATGCGATGTTTGTCCTGATGTTCCGGTATTTGCGGTGGTAAAGAAAGATCGGGATCCTGCTTCCGTCACATGATATATCCTCGATATGGGGATCCCTCATCAGCGGATCGATCCGGGACCAGCCGATAAAGTTCCTCGCAAGGTAGTACTGCAGCCTGAAGAGGGTGGATGGTTCAAGGTCGAGACCGTAATCGTCAAGAAGGCTGTACATCTTTTCGAAGAGGATCTTTCGGCGATCCCGTTTGATCTCGTCTGTTGCGAGGATCAGGACATCCCTGAGATCCTCGTGAAGCCGTTCAAGTAGTTCATACTCAAAGTCCGAGAGTGGAGGTTCGAAGAGGAGATACTCATTCTGGTTGCTTTTTTTATTCACGGCGATAAATACCTGAGTCAATCCTTCCTCTATCCAGTAGTTATCGAGGAATTCGTAGCCCTCAGGCAGGCTCGCTTCGACAAGCGTACCATGTCGCGAGTAATTATATTCCTCGATTGCAACCGGCCCTCTCTTTTTAAGAAAGCGGAGATAATGGCCGGACACTGTCCCGGAGATCCCCTTCACGATTGTACCGGATTGTTCCGGCTCCTGCTGCTGGACAACAGGCAGGACGCCGGGATCGCGGATTACGGTTCCCGGTGTGTCAGCCTTCTCCGAAACTGAATCCGGCTGGTTCTTCCGTGCCGCATGAAAGATTTCCGATAACCGCATACGACCGATCTCCCATTTCCGTGTATACGTATTTCCCTTGGTTTATAGTTCGGGAGATTATGTTATAAATAGTGTGTCACATCTTGTCGTTTATGCATTTGGCGACCACTTGTGTCTTTGCGAATTCCAAGAGAAAAGTCAGCAGCGATGTATCTCAAATGACAGCAGAACCATTCTCGCAAGGAATATTTGGCCCGGCATCGGGATCATCCCAGCCTAGTCCACCATCGCTGGAGGCAGGAAGGAACGATGATATAACGATATCTTCGATGGTTCAACTTTTCTCCGGGCCGAAAACGATCCCGACTGAATGCCTTGTTTTTGGTGGCATACCCGGGAACGATCAAGACTGACATTAAAAAACGGGAATTTTTCAGAGACGGGACAGATATATTTATCATAGCGCCAAAAGAGAGTTTTCTGTGCGAATTTGCATCCTTATTTACGGGAGAATTTGATGATTGAATCTCACCAGACAAAGATGCCGACCGGGATTGCCTCACTTGATCCTATACTGGATGGGGGCGTGCCTCCCGGATCGATGATTCTCCTTCTTGGGGAGATTGGGGCAGGAAATTACGAGTTCATCTTTAGTTCTATCGTCAATACGCTGGGACTGATGAAAGATTCACCTAGATCTGACATACTTATCCCGAAAAAGATCCGGTATATCACCTTCACGCGTCATGAAGAGGATGTCCGCAACGAGATCGTCCAGTCGTTCCCTGCCCCGGGGATCTTGGAGGCTGCCGGAACTATCCGGTTCGATGATCTTTCCGATCTTTACTTCGATCGCAGTATCGTCCCGGATATTTGGTACAGCAAGAGCGACACCCTGACCCGGCTGCAAAAGCGATCCGAGCATGAGAATATTTTCCTCAGGCTATCGGAGATATTTAATACGGCAGATGACGGGAGCGTATTCATCCTGGATTCCATTACCAATATCGCCACTCAGACTTCCATCCCAAACCTCTGGCGGGACCTTATGGGATTTCTGCGTGGCCTCCAGCGGATATCGAAAAAGAGGAGTATTACCATCTATCTCCTGCTCAGCAAAGGAATACTCGACGCGGCAAAGGAAGCGGAGCTTGCCGACATTGTGGACGCGGTCTTTCTCTTCCGGTGGGAGGAGAGCACAGGTGCACGCCGCCAGCGCGTGATGTATTTCGAAAAGTTCCGGGGGGTAATGCCCAACCTCGAAGAACAGGACTTGGTAAAATTTGCCGTCCGTATATCCACGTCCGGGGGATTCGAGGTAAGCAACATAAGGGTGGTCATATGAGCAAGGGTCGTGTCAAAGTCGGGATTGTCGGACTTGATGATATGCTTGGGGGCGGCCTAATTCCCGGCAGCATCTGTGCGATCATTGGCACCTATGGTACCGGGAAGACGACTTTTTCGCTTGAATTCGTCTGGGACGGATTGAAAAACAGAGAGAACGTGATCTATATCAGCCTTGAGGAGCGGGAGGACCGGCTTATCGGTTACATGCAACAGAAAGGCTGGGACGTAGAGCCGTACCTCAACAAATCCCTGTTCGTCATCAAGCTCGATCCCACCGATTTCGAGCTGGCGAATAACCGGATAAAAAACGAACTGCCGAACCTGATCAGCGAGGTGAAAGCCAGCCGGGTGGTGATCGATCCCATATCTCTGTTCGAGGACCTCTTCGAGACCGATGCCGACCGGCGCCATGAGATGTTCCGGTTTGTCGAGGGTCTGAGGGACAAGGACTGCACTATCATGATGACCTCAGAGACGGATAAGAATAATGTCTTCTCAAGCCGCCATGCCCTGATAGAATACCTTTCCGATACTGTGATTCTTTTAAGGTTTATGCGGCATAAAGACCTGACCGATGTACATCTCGCACTGGAAGTGGTGAAGATGAGGATGTCCTCTCATTCACGGGAGATTAAGCCGTACGAGATCGAGAGTGACCAGGTCCTCGTCTACTCCGAGGCAAATGTCTTTTAAAATACAGGTTTATGGTTCCATTCATACATTTTTCGTCATTATGAAAAGCAATATTTTTCCAATAACCAAGGGACTTTGTTTTCTGACACATGATCAGTACGTGTTGCTTACGATTGCCAGTGATATTAATTCCCGGTTCAGAATATTTTTACCCTGCCTGTTTTGCATCGGCTGCCAATAATTTGCGCCCTTTTAGATCGATATGCCGAATATTTTGAGCAGAATGAGAATCAAAACGCCCGGTACCCCGCCGATGGCACTGACAATGATCGTGGCAATGCTGTAGCCAAGATCGGACTGGCCTATCCATTGCATTACGCTGAAATAGTTCAGGCATACCAGCACGATGAGGCCGAGGATCGCGTTGATGACCAGCACCGCGAATTTTTTCACGAAATAATATGCAAGTGCGGCGATCACGATGATGAGAACCGCAGCAAGGATGAGATTGGTCATAGTTACTTACCAATGATATGCTGCTTATTAATTTTTACCGAAGGCAGGATGTACGAACCGATGGCGCGGCTTTCCTTCCCGAGACCGGCGATCTTCAGATGCAGATCGAAGACGTTGCCAGCCAGCATCGCGCTCCGGATGGGTGAATCAAATTCCCCGGCCTCTATCCAGAACGGATTACCGAGCTCCACCGAGAATTCCCCGCTCATCGGGTTTGCCGTATGTGCGCCGATGACACTGTGGACGTACACGGCCCGGTCGTCGGCAATCTCTTCCCGCTTCCCGTCAACGATAAAGTTATGGTGGCCAATTGAGGGGGTCCCGGTGAGACCGCCACGGATTGCACTACCCGTCGTCGTTTTGCCGAAACGGTACGCGGTCTTGAGATCATAAGCGAACCGTTCGAGAATCCCGTCACGGACAAAATCGATCCGCAAAGTTGGGGTTCCTTCGGCATCCCACCATGCACTCCCGTTTGCCCTGCTGATGTGGGGGTCATCATACATTGAGATGCCCGGGGCTGTAACGGTCTCGCCGATCTTCTCCCCAAGCCGCGAACGGCCCTGGTGAACGTTCCGCCCGGAAAGTGCCGGTGCGAAGACATTGGAGAGCAGGTCGGCATACGCGATTGGCGAAAGGATGACATCATAATCTCCAGTCGCGATATCCTTCCCCCCGGCTGAACTGGATGCAAAGAAGGCGGCCCGTTCACCCACCAACTGCGGATCGATCCGGTCCCGGTAGCTGGCGTGATCGAATTCATATCCGGTGGACTGTCCACTGATTGCTTCCAGCGAGACCGAGATACCCGTATGCCGGTTCGAATACCGGATTCCGTAACTGTTGGCCAGAATGACCTTACCGGTTGCGAGCCCAGCAGAACCTGAAGTAATTACCGCATCGGGATATTTCGCTGCACCATCAAGCAGGGAAGAGAGCAGGTCACGGGTGATGTCCGGCTCGATTTGAAGGGAGGGATCGAACGAGAGATCGGTATCCGGCAGTTCAGCCGGATCTGGCAGTCCCTCCCATGTCTGGGGTGTGGCAAGATTTCCGCTCGCAATGGCAGCGTCAAGGCAGGATTGCCACTCATCCGGGTTGTTGGTGCTCGAGGATCCGATCCGTCCCTTGTTGACGGTCCGGATACAGAGCCCGTAGTCCCGGGATGAGGTGCAGAGACTCACACGATGTCGTTTCAGATCGGCAGAGACCGATATTCCTTCCGTGTAATAAACCTCGATCTCTTCGACCCGCTTTGAGCCTTCCAGAACCAGCGTTTCAATCCATTCCATTGCCACCCACCACCGCTTCGGCTA
>Ga0326728_10002117_pt1 | contig 67301 bp, 71 predicted proteins | sample MB3enrmetagenome_FD_207602 | JGI IMG/M metagenome (GOLD analysis project Ga0326728, IMG submission 207602) | Lab enriched peat soil microbial communities from McLean, Ithaca, NY, United States - MB31MN | ecosystem: Environmental > Terrestrial > Soil > Wetlands > Peat | place: USA: New York... | reverse complement strand
CCATCTCTGATGGCTTTCCTCCGTTCTCTCTGATTACTTATGTTGCGTCAGCAGCGCTTCATAACCGCATGATTACTGAGCATTGACACTGCTACGCAACATAACTTTAAACACCACATAACTCCTGGTGCTCGATGCCGAAGCGGATGAACTCCGGCGTGTGCGTGATGGCTCGATCCCGGGCCGCCGCGTCGCGCATGGCCATGACACGCATCTCGGCGGGCATCCGTTCGAGATACTTGAGACCGCGCGCTATCGAGCTGTCGGTCATCACCCGGCCCAGCGCCGTCGAGATGGCGATCTGTGCCGATGGTTCTGTCGGCAGTGGCGCCGACTCGGGATTGAGCAGGATCTCGTCGATTGATGGCAATTGCCGGAAGAGGCGCAGAAAGGCCAGCAGTTCTGCCGATGCCGCTTGCCCCACGGTTCCATCGAGCAGTTGCGCCTCGAACTCCCCGGTACCCGTAAGGACTGCCGTGCTCTGCCTGCGCGCAACGCCGGAGAGAACGTGCGAGGCCATCTCCCAGGAGCGCGGAGTGGGCCAGGCATTGGCGTCCGAAGTTGTGTCGGCCGCGTGCAGGAGGTCCGGTTTGAAACGCAGGAAGGCGATGATCTCCGGCCGCACGCCCGCGCCCACTGCCCACCTGCACCAGTCGCTCAGGTCGGCTTCGAGTTCGAGATGGACAAAACGATTCCTGAGTGGCCGCGGCATCGCGAAGTGCACGCCACGCTCCGATGCCGGATTGCCGGCGGCGATGACGACCCACCCTTCGGGGAGCACGTATTCGCCCAGTTTGCGGTCGAGGACGAGCTGGTAGCAGCCTGCCTGCGTCATCTGCGGCGCCGAGGTCAACTCGTCGAGAAAGAGGATGCCTTGGCCAGTGGTGGGGAGAAACTTGGGCGGCACCCATTCGGTTCGGTCTTCGGTGATACGCGGCAGACCACGCAGATCCACCGGATCAAGTTGCACGGCGCGCACGTCGAGAAAATCGATCCCAAGATCGCGCGCCACCTGGGCAACGATCTGCGATTTGCCCACGCCGCACGCGCCCCAGATGTGCAGGGGCACACGTTCGCCGATCAGCGCATGAAGCGCCTCGTAAAGCTTGGATGGTTTCATGGATTTGGATCCTTTCGGATATGGCAGGAGAGGATTCGGGGAGCTGGCTGCCGCAGACAATAATTCAGAACTCGCCGATCAGCGAGGGCAATGGCCGACTTTACCGCGTGTCGAGAATTGGCCTTGCGCGACCTTCAAGTTGGCTGATGGGCACGGCGTCCAACGGGGGCTGACCGGATCTTGACGTGCAACCTGCTATTACTTATAGATTTATCGATCTATCTTGCAGCAAGAAACTGGTTGAGAAATGGTCTGAGAGACACGTCAATCCCCGAGACCGGTAGCGCCGCGTGACTGACGTAGCCACCCTCGGTGCAGCCGATCTCAGGACTGCGATGGGAGGGGCACACTTCCGAGAAGACCCGCAAACTCATGGCTTGGCATAGGCTTGCCCAACAGATATCCCTGCACCTCATCGCAATTCATCTCAACGAGCCTGTTCAGCTGATCATCTGTCTCCACGCCTTCAGCGATGATTCCCAGATCATAAATGCGCGCCAGATTGATGGTGGCGGCAACCGTCGCCTCATCGCGGCGCGAGATGCACATATTGTCGATGAACGACTTGTCGATCTTGATCCGCGTCAGGGGGTAGTCCTTGAGCAAGCTGAGCGAGGCATAGCCGGTGCCAAAATCGTCAAAAGCGATTCCGAAGCCCATTGAACGAAGTCTTTGCAGCGATTTCAGGGTTAGATCATTCCTCTCGAGAATGATATTCTCAGTGATTTCAATTTCCAGGGCAGTGGCCGGAACCTGGTGACGCTGCATGAGGTTGGCCAGGTGAAGATCCAAGTCATTGCTTTGAAACTGAGCCGCGAAGAGGTTCACGCCAATCCGAAGAGGAGTGTTTCCAGCCAAGCGCCACATGCGTAGCTGGGCGCAAGCCTTTTCAAAAACCCAGTTCCCAACCACACTGGCGAGTGTTCCACCCTCCAGAGCGGGCAGGAAGACCGCAGGCGACAAACGGCCTCTTTCGGGATGGTTCCATCGGATTAATGCTTCGGCGCCGACAATTGCGCGGTCGGAGACCCGGATCTGCGGTTGGTAGAAGAGCTCAAATTCATTGGCTTCGACAGCGCGATGCAATTCTGCATGAAAGCTACGCCGCTCGATAGCCTCTTTTCGCAAATTGGGAACGAAGGCGAAATATCTCCCTCGGCCAGCCGCTTTGGCCTGGTACAAGGCGAGGTCGGCGTTTCCAATCAGTTCCTCCGTGTCCTGCCCGTGAGCTGAGGAAGACGCAATTCCGCAACTGGCAGTAACGCGCACTTCATGGTTCTCAGCCTGTATTGGGCCGGCAATTGCATCAATCACCGCTCCAGCAACTGCGGAGGAGCGAAGCGAATCTCCCACCTGCGACAGCAGGATGGCGAACTCATCGCCACCAATGCGAGCGAGAGTATCGATCGGGCGAATGCACTGGAGGATTCGGCCCGTGATCGCCGACAAGACCAGGTCCCCCATCGAGGCTCCCAGCGTGTCATTGATGTCCTTAAAGTTGTCGAGGTCGATCGCCAGTACCGAAACTGGGGACCCGCTGGCCAGCTCATCAGCAATGCGCCGTTGAAGCAAGTTGCGATTTGCCGCCCCGGTCAGCGGGTCGAAATTTGCGAGACGATAAAGCTCCTGCTCGTGATTGCGCTTCTCAGTTATGTCGGCTAGCATGGCGCCGAAGTGCGGGCGGCCGGCATGAGTCCAGCTGACCAGCGCCATCTCAATTGGAAATGAAGATCCGTCCTGGCGAAATCCTAGAGTCTCTCGCACGCTCCCGCCAAGCGATGAGGGGCCTGAGAAAGTGAGGCTTTCGATCATCTCCATCAGTGGATGTTCGTCGATGACCGGCACCACAGCATTGAGCGGCCATCCGAGGACCTCGGAGGTCGAATAGCCAAAAGCTGCGGTAGCGGCTGCATTCCAAAAGGTGATCCTCCGTTCATGGTCGAAGCAGAGGATCGGAACCGGGGATGTGATGGCAATATCTTCGAAACGGAATGGACCGCTCTGCCCGGCGGTTGCCAGACGGCGCAATTCGAGCTTGTCGCTGGCCAAGCGGGCCAGATCCTTCAACCGTTCACGGTCCTGCTGAGAAAAGGAGGATCTCGGATGCGAGTCAATGACGCAGAGCGCTCCCAGAGCGTGGCCGGAAGGTGAATGCAGAGGAACACCCGCATAGAAGCGAACGCCGGCAGGACCCGCCACCAGGGGATTGTCGTGAAAACGCGCATCCAGGGTAGCGTCGAGCACGACCATGACGTCGTTCTGGGTAATAGCATGCGCGCAAAAAGAGACGTCGCGCCTCATGTCGCATTCGCCGATGCCGACGCTCGCCGCAAAAAAAACATGGTCGCTGCCGATCATGTTGACGGCAGCAACTGGCATATCGAGCATCCGAGCCGCAATGTGCACTACCGGCTCGAGATCCGGAAGTACTTTCTCTTCATCGAGGCCGTATTCTGACAGGGCCAGCAATCTTCCAGGCTCGTCAGCGATTGCGGAGGGGCACCGCATTGTGAAGCTCCATCTATGTTCGCATTCGTATCCTCCGCCCAATGATCCTTGAAGTCACAAGCGCTAACCTCCTCTTCAAGTCACATGAGCTGGGAAGAAACTGGATCGAGCTCTAACAAGGCCTTACGTCTCCGCAAAATACAATAAATGGAACTTGCATGGAATACAACTTTAGGGCAGTTCTGAAGAACTCAGCGATCTATGGAAAGCGTCGATAGCCCGGCTATGTGAGGCGAAGGGCAAGCGAGATAGCAGGCGATGGCGCCGGAGAATGGGCTCAAGGGGGTTTCCGATTGCTTATCGCTAAGTTGGCCAGCATCCAGCGATCTTCGATAGTTCGGAATTTCGACTTTTGCCAAGTCGTAACGCAAGCCGACATGTTACGGGGCACTCGGCGGATCAGTGATCATCTGAAGCGTCGCCCTCATCTTTCGGCCACACAGCAGCACACTGAGTATCACTGGCCGTCAACTTTCGCCGGGACATTACGAAACACCCGATTGAAAACCTCGAACGCCAGTTCCACGGATTCTTGAATAGCCTGCGAGGTCGGCACAACCCGGACGTTGACCTGCCTTTCCCGCGCCAGGCGGATGCCGGCGATGAGGCATGCGCCCAGGTACACCATTCCCCGGTTAATGCGTGGCATGTTGGCGTTGGGATCGAACATCAGCGTCCCCCTGCCCGCTTCAGGCGCATCACCAATTGATCGACCCCACCCAGGAAGACCTCGGACGGCAGATAGCGGCGCTTCTCGCCGCACAGAGCGCACTCCATAATGATCGATTGAAAGGGAAACTCAGCCACACCGGTCGGGACGTCCCGGCGGCATTTCTTGCACACGACAACGAAGGTCTTTCGCGTTGAAGGTCCCTGAAACATACGAAAAGGATAGGCGAATATAAGACGAAAGTCCATGTCACCGTTCCAGGCGAGGAACCCTGGTGGCTATCCGTTCAATGCCAAGCCACAGAATTTCATTGAGTTACTCGAATATTGGCAGCCGGAAACGAGCTGGCGAGTGAGGTTTCCTCATTTGCGCGCGGTTGTGGAGAATGTGTGGATAAAACGCCGGGATTGCGGCTGCGGGGCGGCAATCAGGCGACCTCGTCCAGCACTTCGCTTTCCTCGGGCTCGGCGGTGTAGCCTTCGTCGTCAGCCGACAAGTCTTCCTCCTCGGCAGGCGCAGGAGGATGCGAAAAGGGAAGATCGAAGAGCGAGACAGCCCTGGCCGGGGCGGGTTTTACCGGTTCTGCGGGCTGAGCGACAGCGGCGACTGGATGGCGGTATCATTCACCGACGGCGCTCACCCTGTCCGGCGGTGCCGGGCGAGTTTCCAGACCGCCACTGTTAGCTTGGAAGCGCCAGCTACCTGGCTTCAACCCTGGCCGGTCAGAGGAATTGCCAATTGGTCGAGCGCCAGCCCGATGAGCCGGTCGCTAAACAAGCGGAGTTTGCGCTCGGCGGCATCCGGGCCCGCCGGCCACTCTCGCAAACCGGCGCGAATTCCGGCCACGGTCGCTTCCCGGTGCTCCTTCACAATCAGCCAGTCGACCGTTGCAAGAAGCTCCATACCCAACGGTGACTCGAAGCCATCGATGCGCTGGGCAGTTAGGTCGAGAACCTTTCTGAGGGGCTGCGACGTCTCCTGTTGGAGAAACAGGTCCACGTGCCGACGACGCTCTTCGTCGAACCAGATCGTATCCGTTGGCCCCGCGTCGCTGAGCCGCTTGTCGCAGTGGAGGTAGGTCCCGTCAAGAGCATCGAGCATGTGTCGAAGCCGATCCGAAAAGGGGCCGTATTTGTCGGCCTTGAACTGGAAGTCGAGCGGATCGTCGATCCCTATCGAATGGATGGTCCGCTCAAGAAACCATCCCAGTTTCTGCACCTCAAGATAGGTGCACTCAATCCCCAAGACCCAATAGCGCCGAATCATTTCTGCCATCAGAGCTCTCGCAGGCGTGAGTTTTTCCACACCGGTCCGCTTGGCGACGTTCTGGTATTTCGCGGTCGGTTCGAAAACGAGGATGTCCACCCCTTCGAGATCGCCCAGGATGCGTTCCACTTCGGGTCGCACCTCGCTCCAATCGAGCCCACCGTTCCCCGCTCCAAGTGGCGGTAGTGCAACGGAGCGAATCTGATGTTCCTGGACGACTCTGCGAAGGTCTCCCAGCCCTTCAACGATCCACTCCAGCCTCGAAGGCTGCCGCCAGTGTTTCTTTGTGGGAAAGTTGATAATCCATCGCGGTCCGGAGAAGGCCCGGTTCTCCGTCACGAACATCTTGCCGATCTTGACTTCCCTATGCTTGCAGGCATCCTCATAGGCATGGAAGTTCGCGGGGAATGCCTCTTTGAACATTAGAGCGATTCCTTTGCCCATCACGCCTACCGTATTGACGGTATTCACCAGCGCTTCGGCAGAGGCATCAAGGAGATTGCCTTGGGTGAATTTCATCATCAGAAGTACCAATTCTTCTGCACAATTGATTGTACGTCCAGGGCGCGCTTCGCCAACTCGGTTTTCACGTACATATCGACAGCCCCATCGCAACTACAGATTCCTAGGAGCGCTTCAAGCGGAACGTGTTTCCAGACCAAAGCTTCCGCTTGGTATCGCTCCTTCTTCCCCGGATCGTCCGGATCATGCTTGAAGTCTTTTCGATTCAAGAATTCCCAATCGATTACGGCCAAGTCGCGCAAATCCGTATAATAGTTCGCCATTGCCGGATACGCATGTTGATCCGTAAACACAAACGGAATTCGAAGCTCCGCCATCTTAACCAGTGATGAGACGAAGATCAGAATCTCCTCGTTCGACACCTGCCGCACGTTGTATCCCGTGTGGATGTTGTACATCATGATCGAGAAGGGCGTGAAATAGAAAGGTACATAATCGCTTAGTGTACCTCCGGGGCCAACCCTGACCTTTCGATGATTTCGTTTCCCAATCAAATCGACATTGCCGATGTTGCGGTAATTCGGATCGGAAATCGCTCCATTGCTGGCGTGCAGTCCGTGGTCGAGAATCCAGGGAAGATTATCTCGGTGGACGATGCGGAAGATCAGAGCTTTCTCGGGATTGAGTGTCGTCGACATCGTCGCACCAGGTCTGCTAATTCGCGAGCCGCAGTCCGGCTTGCGGAATTCGCGTCTGTTAGCAGTTAATCAAGTACCAGAAAAAACTTGGCTTATGATCCAGACACGGCTATCGGGATGAGTCCCTATTATTTTATCGGAATGGGCACGGGTTCAGGCAGCGTCTCACGTCGTCTAGGCGGCCTCATCGAAACCCTCGTCCTCATCGACAGGGTCCTCTTCGGCAATTTCGCCAAGAATCTCTTCATCCTCATCCGCATCTGATGCGGAGACGGGAGCCGCCGCTGGTGCCGGTCCGGTATCAAACAGGCTGGCATTGCGTGCCTCTTGTTTCTTCGGTTCGGCGGGCCTGGACGCTTGATCGGCGGGCTTCCCTGCCTCAACCGCCGGCGCCTCCGTCTTGACGGTCGCGGTCTTCGCTGCCGTTTTCGACCGAGCCTCCGCCTTTGCCGCCTTCGCTGCCGCCGCCATCTGATCCTTGGCTGTTTCGAGCGTATTCCTCAGCTCGAGATGGGCACCCACAAACTGGACCAGCGCGGAAGGCAGTTCGGCGTCAAGATCTTCAGCCGTCCCAGCCACGCTGAGCGGAGTGGTGAGCGCATCGTTTTCGCTCTCGTTGATCTTGCGGGGAATGACGTTGACGCGGATAGTATCATCCTCCAAACGCGTCAGGATCATGACAACGGTCCTCTGCCGGAGCAGCGGACCCAGTTCTTTGAACATGGTTACACCTTCCTGTGAGAAGGAGACTGTCGATTGGATGGTTATTGTTCGGGGTTGTCCCAGTGCTGGGTGTATCTCTCTCCCAGAGCAAGGGACTTGGCATATGCCTCACTGTCGTTTTCTCTCTTCCACAGCAGTGAGTAGACCGTGTTTACGGCCGCTTTCATGATCCCCTTCATCTCCTCATCGGAGATGCGGGAATAGGCGCTGTCGGCACTGCAGGTTGGGCAAGGCTTTCCCGCATGCAGATCCTCGATGGGACCATTTCGGAATGCCAGCGCAACGATCATCTTGGCTTCGAGAGCCAGCACAGGGTCGATAGAAGATTCCTTCATGGTCCACCTATATGCGAGACATTATCTCAGCTTCTTGCGTGCGGCCAATGAAGTTCTGCGCGTGCGCCTCTGTATTGTTTTCCAGAGATCGGGATCGCAAGGTACTACGCTCATGCGACCTGTTGAAGCGTTGTAGAAGGCTCCGTGATGAGTGAGAGTGCCGTAATGAAAGAGCCTCGCCAGCATAGCGAGTGCGCTTGTCGCCAACACCTGATTGATGAATGGCTCCTGGCGCTCGAGTGCCTCTGCCGCGCTGCAACTTGGCAACGGGTCTTCGCCCGCTTCTGCATCCGCAATTTCCGGATAGAGCTCTGAAGCGGTTCTCAGCCGGGTCGCGTTGCGGCGGTTCGCGGCGTTCAACGGCTGGCCGAGAACGTATTGCCCGCTGCTCGCGTTGTTGCCGAGGTCGAGCCAGTAGACGGTGCTGTCATTCCCTCGGGTGACCGCGGACAGGATGGCCTGTCGCGCCGCCCGTGTATCGACACAGCCGATAATCAGGTGAGGACCTGCGGAATTGGTTCTCAACGAATCCTTGTGAAAGTGCTCCGGGTGCGCTTGCCACTGGAGGCCCCAGAAGAGATTGACACGGTTGATCAGGACAACGGCCTTGTTCAGTCCGACATCGGCCGACGCGAACGGTTGGCGTATGCAGTTCGTTTTCGAGACCAGATCGCCATCCGCCAGCATTACGTGGATCCCTCCGGCATGGCCCCACACCTTCATCGCCTGGTGCAGATAGGGGAGGCCGAGCAGCACTGCACTGCCGTTGCCTCCCGCGCCGACAATCAGCACGCGGAGCGGCTGCCCTCTGCGGCACAAAGATCTCGGAAGAGCGTGTTCAATGATCATGACCGCGCCTCTTTCCAGACAAGAACGCCCCTACCGTTTCCGGCAATTCGATAAGCGAGTCGGTGGGAAACTCCTCTTTGCCGGCGAGTTCCTTCCACAGCCCCTCGAACCCGCCTAGGTGCCGCGTAAGCCTCCCGACGTTGCCGTGCGTAAACTCGCTTTCATAAAAGCTCTGTTCCCATTGGGGAATGGAGGAGACGGTGGAGGCATCGGGCGCTCGCATCGATCCCAGGCAAACACTTCCCGTGTCGTACAGGTTCCAGTAGGGAGCCACACAGAGCTTGGTATCGGCCGCGGGGCGGCGGTTCTCCTTGAGCGCCCGTACCGAGAGCGAATGATCCATCGCCAGCCAGACGAGAGCGGGCTGCGGGAAGATCGCGCCATTGATTCCGGCCATGTCACCCTGCGTCGTTCCGAAGAACAGCTGGCGTTTTTGTGGCGGTGTCCACCAGACAATCAGCCGCTCGGTGCGTGCGAGCACGCTCTCAGGAAGAAACTCCGCCTGCACCCGACCTTCGAGGGCTTGGACCAGCGATTGAACGAACTCGATGGTCAGCGTCTTTGCCGGACCGAGTGTTGGTTGTTTGGTGCGATTCTCTGCGTTCACTTCGTGGTGGGTGATGAATGTATTTCCGAAACTGCCGTTCTGGTGCTCCGTCGACCGGTAAATCAGCAGAGCTTCATGCAGCGCGAAGTGATGGTTCTGTCCGATGCTCACGTTGACCTGCATCCTTCTCCTCCATGGCGTTGAGCAGGGTAATCAGACCGGCAAGCTCCATGTTGACCCTGAGAAAGAGCGCCATCGTGCGAATTGCCGCGTCGAACTCTTCACCGACCTCCGGCCGAAAGCAGACCGCGCAGGACGGCTCATTGGTGGTCTCGTTATACCGTTCTGACTCGTGATCGAAGCACGCCTGAATCGCGTCATTCTCGCGGAAGACCAGCAAGAGGCTCGGCACTGGCGGATCGTCGTACTCTCCCTCGAAGCGCATGACTTGCCCCTTCAACCGTGACAGCCGATGAAGGGTCAGCAGCTTCTGAATCCAAATAGAATGCGGCCCCTGAAGATGCCTTCGCAGCAGCCTGCGCGCGCTGGGAGAGGTCCAGTCCTTCGCGGTCCGAACGGGTTCCGGGATCGCCTCATCGACCGCCGGGAACTCGTAAGCATCCCGGCTCTCGGGCTCGTCCTGCTCCATCCACTCATGCAGTTGCTCGTTGTAGCATTCGGCGTCTGTATGGTCGTAGATGCGAATCCAGCGATAGAGCGATCTCCGCAATAGGAAGTAGAACGCCGCCCCGAGGAATCGCTCCTGCTCTTCGAGCGCGTCCAGCGCAGCCCCGATCTTGAGGTAGCCGCAGGCCTGGAGTTCGAACGCGGCCATCAGCTTGCCTTCGCCAAGAGCTCCGCCCCGCCAATATCCTGTCCCAAGGTCGTCCCTGACTTCGAAACAATAGTCGATCTTGTCTGTGAGCGCGCCGCCGGAGAACTCCTCAATCAGCTTCTGGATGGCGCTTCGCGCGAAGACCACGGCGACCTTGCCGGTTCGTTGCCAGAGTTGCTCGTCGGCGAGGTTCCGCTCCACCAGCGCCAGGCACAGTCGGTAGAGGCGCTCGCCGTTTGTCTCCAGGCGATAGCTTGTGGAAATTCGGCAGAGGGACGGAAGGGTTTCACCGCAACCCATTCCCAACAGCCTCATATCAGAGGCGGCAGCAGTTCGCTCGGCGCTTCGAGAACCGGCATCGTACCGGACGACGATCTCCTGGCTGCTTCCGCGACGGCGTGCGCCAGGCTTTGTGACTCTTCGCATTTCAAATGCCTCGCGATGAGCCGGTGGGCTCTCTTGGGCGGCTTGCTCTCAAGCCGATGGAGTTCAGCGAGAAGGTTGGTCCGATCGGCTTTCGTCATCTTCATGATCTGCCGCCTTGTTTCGATGATTCGGGTAGCGACCAACTCACTTGCAAAGCAGGCGCCGAACAGGGGCGCGAGAGAAGATCGCAACGGGACGCTGCTTGGAGTCTCAGGATCAGCCCTTGCTGCCGATGGCCCGGCTGAACGTGTAGCGAAGGGCGCCTCCGGTGTCCTCCGGCCCTGCCAGTGTCGCCGTGGCAATTTCGGGGTAGGACGGCGTGAGAACTTCTCTCACTTCCTCGACGGTCAAGTTGGGGGCGGGATCTGGTATGCGGGTTCCGTTGTAGAAGAACTCGCGGTGCAGGGCTTTCACTGTCAGGCTGCTCATGAATCATCATCTCCTGGGTGGATTTGAGTTGGAGGTGGAGTGTGGGGTTTTCGAGTCGAGACAAGTCACGGCCCCATTCTCGGGAGGCGGACGACCCCGCCATTACGTGAATTCCGGAAGACCAGGCCGAATGAGAACATTACCGTCCGCGCAGGCCGGAACGGCCCTATCGCTCTGGGAGCTTTACAGACGGTTAAAGGCCATCGGCCAGCCTGAATACTTCTTCGCCAGCATCTGCTGACAATCCGGGATATCTCATTCCGTGATAAAGGAAGTATGCGCCCAAGCCCCTGCAAATTCCGTCGGAAAACGTCAGGGGCGGCTTCCGGTCACTGCTTTAATCCGACATGATTTCCCATATACGTTTGCCTCGGTTTTGATTGCTGGCCTCGGCCGTGTCCGCGCGTGTCGGAAAACAAGCGTTTGGCACATCGCCGCACCAGTTCATCGCACAGAGCCGGGGACGCCCCAGAGCTTGATCGTCTTGTCGAAGCCGCTGGATGCCAGGGTGCGCCCGTCGGGGCTGAATGCGACGGAGCTGACCCCAATTGAATCGCCATTGAGGGTACGCAGGAGCCGTCCAGAGGCGGTCTCCCAGAGCTCGATCGTCTTGTTCGTCTTGTCGAAGCTGCCCGAGGCAAGGGTGCGTCCGTCAGGACTGAAGGCGACAGCACAGACCGTATCGGAATGATCGAAAGTGCGCAGGAGCCGTCCAGTGGACGTCTCCCAGAGCTTGATCGTATGGTCCCCGCTGCCGGAAGCCAGAATGTGCCCATCGGGGCTGAATGCAACGGAGGTGACCCAGCCCGAATGCCCAATGATGCTACCCAAGAGGCGCCCCGTGTTCGCCTCCCAGAGCCTCACCGCATCATCGTATTCTCCGGAAGCCAGAATGTGCCCATCGGGGCTGAATGCGAGAGATTCAGCTGCACCGAAATGGCCCTCAATGGTGCCCGAGAGCTGTCCCGTGGCCGTCTCCCAGAGCTGAATCGTCCCATCGTTGCTGCCGGAGGCAAGGGTTCGCCCGTTGGGGCTGAAGGCAACGCATTCGACAAAAATGCCATACCCGGCAGGGCCCTGGAGGGTGCGCAGGGGCCGTCCCGTGGCCGTCTCCCAAAGCTTGATCGTATTGTCCCCGCTGCCTGAAGCCAGGGTACGCCCGTCAGGACTGAAGGCGACGGTGGTGACCGAATTGGAATGGCCACTAAGAGTGCGCAGGAGCCGCCCCGTGGCTGTCTCCCAGAGCTTGATCGTATTGCCCTCGCTTGAGGAGGCCAGGGTGCGCCCGTCGGGGCTGAAGGCGACAGAGGCGACGGAACCGGAATGGCCCTGGAGGGTCCGCTGGAGGACCACTCGGTCCGCATTGGCCAACTCGATGGGTGCAGTCAAAACGGCAGTCGGCTCGGGCTGGGGCTGACCCCCTTGCTTGCACGCACAAAACGGCAATCCCACCACAGCCACCAACAGCAACAGTGCAATCGGGACCAGCGACGCCGGCTTCCTCCAGAGGCTCGGGCGCGTCCCGGCCTCGCCGAGTTTGGGTGAGGCGGCCAAAAGCGCGCCATCGTGCTGGCAGCACGCATACTGGGTGCCACAGCTGGCTGAGCAGACTGGGCAATACTTCACGGATGTACCTCGTCTTCCGCTGTGTTGCGATCCGGTGGGGTTCCGAGATTCCACAAACCGCAGGCCGGGGCAACAATGACGCTATGGAAATCTAAAACATTCTAATCCAAGGCGTCTTGACGACAAGCCCGTCCTGGCTGGGTCACCACACAGTCACCGAGTATCGTGGGTTCCCGTATAGCGGTTTCGCCAAATTCCCAGGGCCTCATCCCGACGAGATCAGTTGGAACCCGGCCCTTCACGAGCATCCGCTGGTTTGACCGCAATTGACGCACGTATAGCAGGTTCCGCTGGGTTTCATCAGGCCGCCGCAGGCCACACACGGCGGACCGTCGCCCATGTCATAAAGGAATTGTGAGCCGTCGACCGGAACGGGTGTCAGCTCCCCGCCAGCGCTAACCTCGGCTTTGCCTTGGCCGAATAGCGAGAATTGTTTTCCGGACAGGAACCGTAGTTCCAGCCAGCGGAAGATGTAATCCATGATGGACTTTGCGTACCCGATCTCCGCGTTGCCGGTCCAGCCAGAAGGCTCAAAACGCGTATGCGAGAGCTTATCGCAGAGCACTCTTAATGGCACTCCGTGTTGAAGGCTGACTGACACCACGGTGCCGAAGCACTCCATCAGACCTGCAATGGTTGAACCGGCCTTCGCCATTCTGATGAAAATTTCACCCGGCTGGCCGTTCGGGTAGAATCCGACCGTCAGATAGCCTTCATGTCCCCCGAAGGCGAAGTGATGCGTGTTCGCCGAACGCTCATCTTGCAACCGGTGGCGATTCGCCTCCGGCGGACCCAAGAGGTCAGACCCAGTTCCTGGCGCTCCCTCTGCCAACTTGGTTCGATCATCAACGCGGGCGGGGTCGGACGATTTCGAATCTTCTCGACCGCACTCTCGGGACGTCGGTTTAAAGGTTTCCATCACTCGCCTCCTGCAATGGCGGGGAAACTTGCGCCGTTCGTCCCGCTGCGTCATTGAAGGGTTTGTACCCCCAGACAGAAATCCGGTCAAACGACCCGGAGGCGCTCGGCTGGAGTTCGAAGCCGCTTCAGAACAACGAGCCCTGAATAGGCGCGACAGGAGTTTGATCCGCTGGTTGAACAGCAAGTTGAGGTTCCCGGCCCCGCTCTTCCGCGGGCGTCCTGTACTTGCTTTCCAATTGCCTGAGCAATACAAGATCGGCTGCCTGTTGCTCTTCTGCCAGGCGGAGTTCATACCGCGCAAGGTAGTTCCGATTGACGATTTCTCGCTGGATCGCCCTCTCGACATCGGAAAGCGTGTATTCCGGATCTCCGTAGCAGGGGAATCGCAGTGTGTGTTTCAGGAACCGCACCTGAGCGGCAAGAGATGAAAACCACTCATCGTAGAATTGAGTGCGATTGTAATGAGCAATGTGCGAGAAGCACATGGAGAGGCGATTGTAGAAGCTCTTGGTAAAGAGCGCCGGCGCCCACTCCGATTCAATAAAGCGCAGAAAAGTATTTCCGAACTCCGCTTTGTCCGCAGCGGTTGAAAACTTCGTGGCTGTGAAGTCTGATGGGAGAAATGGCCCCTTGGGCATGGTGATCTCCACGCAAATGAAAAGGGCCAGCCGCAGCCGACCCTCTTCCTTGCCTTGGTTGAGACCGTAACGGCCTCGCTGGAACATTCTCCCAATGGATACGCTATCACCCCTACATGCTGGGGACCAGCGGATCCAGGGAGATTGATGGCTCTGTCGCCGTCATGCTGCCGCTTCGCCTATCGCCCTCAGCTTACGGTATACGGTGGTCTTGCCGATTCCGAGCAACCGTGCGGCTTCAAGAGGCCTGCGATTTGACCTCTCGTAGGCTGCCACGATCATCGCTCGCTCCACCTCCGCCATCGTCGGAAAGACTCCCGTCTCTGGAACTTGCGCAAAGACGAGCGGAGCTACTGACTCCTCGCGCTGCTGCGTGAGCCGCTCCGTTGCCGTGGAGATCAATCTGGAGGCCTCTTCGAGTTTCTGAAGGCATTGCGGGTCCTGCCGGATCACGACCTTTTCTACTACCCGCTCAACAATCCTCACGATCGGCTCAGGCAGAGCCTCGCCACAACGCCGGCAATTGGCTCGATCGCTCCATTGGACGAGTTCGCAACTGCGGCAACGAACCTTGTCCCGTTCCTCGCTCATGATGTCACCTCTCAAGTTGAAAGTGTGCCGGCTCAGTCGAAGAGACTGAGCTGCACATTGGTTTCTGTGGCAGTCGGCCAAATCGCGACCTTCTTCCGCTTCTTTGAAGGCACGTTCGACTCGATCAGGTGGATACCGAATGGCGTCGGAGCCGGTTCTGCTGCGATCAAGCCTGGCAGGTCGGGCGCGAGTTCGGACTCCTCTTTGGATTCAGGTTCCACAGCAACCGGGCACGGCAGCACCTTCTCGCGTTCATGGCCGAGGTCCCGCCACACGGCGTCGGCGGATTCTCCGACACCGGCCTTTTCGACCAGTTCGCGCGCCATCGCGCTCATCAGGTCTTCGTCGGTGTCGAGTGCTTGCAGACCTTCGCCAGAGAATTTGCCCTCCATCATGAGCGCGACCAGCATCTTCTTGCCCATCAAACGGAGGCAGGTCTCTTGCATCGTGCCTGAGTAAGTGACGAACTTCACCCGCACCGGGAACCTCTGCCCAATGCGCCATGATCTTCGACTCGCCTGGCGCAAGGTGTGCAGCGAGTAGCCGGTCTCGTAGAAGTAGAGCGTCGGAAAGGCCAGCAGGTCCAATCCCGTCTCGACCAACTTCGGATGGCAGATCACCATCTCAACGCCGTCCTTCAACTGCCGGTCGTACCAATCCTCTCGTTTATCGGTGGCAACGGATGAGCGGAGGACGGCGACGCGAATGCCCTCTTGCCGCAGCACAGCCTCCAATCGCAGCGTGACGTCTTTCTCGCCCGTATAGGTGGCATAGACCTGGCAGCGCCTTCCCTGCCGCAGCTCCTCTTTGACGTCGGCGATCAGGGCACGCTCTTTCGCGTAGAGAGCCTCCCGCGTGAGGTTCTCCGGTTCAGTCACCAGGAACTTCACATACTCCTTCGTTTGGGGGTCGAATGCCCGAGCCCAGATCTCATCGAAGTCGTAGGGATGATCGGGATAGAGCAAGAGTGTGTTGAGCAGGATGCTCATCAGGCTTTTGTTTCCGCGATGCGCTTTCATCGCGGAGCGAATATCTTCCTCCAGCTTCTCGTAAGCCTGCTCGAGGGCATCGTCCATCTCCACCGAAATGACGCTCTCGTCGTATCGCGGCAGATTGTCCGAGATGTCCTCAAGGGACAGAAACGCCGTCGTGGTCATCAGGAACTTGCCGAAGAGCATCGGCGAGGCTCCGGGCTTCCGCAGAACCCGGATCGTCTTCTTGGTTGCCCTCGAACAGGCGTTGTCTGCCTCTTCCACCTTCTCGATGGTTTCGAGAACGCCGTACTGCTCCTGGAAGTCCCGCCGGCCTTGCCCTCCGTAGGTGAAGCCCTCGCGCACCATCACGCGCGGCTCCATGCGGTAGAAGATGTTGAAGAGGTCGTCCGCGTAACCGCCCATCAGCGTTCCAGTGAGCGCGATCAATCTCTTCGCCGCGCGTCCCAGGACGCCAAGTCCGTTGCCTTGCGCCGTGTCGCCGGCCAGTTGGTGCAACTCGTCGGCGATGGCAAAGTCGAACCAGCCATGCATGTACCGGCCTATGTACTCGATTGGCGCCATGCGCTGAATGCGCGATCGGTCAGCCTGCCACAGCGCGGAGAAGCGTGTGGTGCCGCCTCGTGGCGTGGTCAGCCCCTCCGAGACCTTGAGTTTGTCGGTGAAGTCGAGCGCGGTCAGTTTCTGCATCTCGGAGTCGAGAATGGCAAGGCCGGAATCCGGATTGACGACGCCGCCCAGATTCGGACCGGACTTTGCCTTGATGTAGACGTGCTCCCAGAAGTAGCCCAGCTTGCCTTTGTCCTTTCCGGTGATAAAGAAAGTCGGCCCAGGAAAGCGCTTTCGCCATTCCTTGCGGCCCATACGTCGCATCTCGGGCAGGCTAAGGCGCTTGCCTTCGTACACCATCTTGCCTTTGCTCAGCTTCACCTCGCAAACGCCGTGCGGCCGGCTCGGATCGCCGCCATTGCGCATGTCCTCGATGAGGAAGGTGCGGGCTCGGGGGATCGTCAGCAAGACCTCGCGCGCCCACTTGTGCGTGATGTGCGATGGGCACATCACGAGCGTCGCGCAGGGGCGTCCCTCCGCCAGCACATGGATTGTTCCCAACGCCATGTAGGTCTTGCCAGCTCCGCATTCAGCCACGATGCGCGCCGCCTTCGCGCGGCGCAGATACTTCGCGGTGCCGGTAATGGCGAGCGCCTGAGCTGGAAGCGCCTTACGTAGAAGAGCCGCTATTGCAGGGGCAACGGGGTCTCTGGTGCTCTGCAACGGAGGATAGGTTTCAAGAATGCGCTCGGCCAGAAAATGGCCAAATTGGCGCAGATAGTCGAAGGTGGTCTCCATGGAGATACCTCGTCGGAGTGGCGATGTGAGGGGGATGGCTCGGGAGATAGGAAGGGCCGAGCCTTTAGAGGAAAAAGGCAGGGCGCCTCCTGAGGATCGCCCTGCTTAGACTTGCAGCAATACGCCGAATTGTGAATCCATTACCAGATTGTCGGAACAATCCCTGACTTCTTGATCAGCTTGTCGTGCGTGACGAGTTGGATTCCTTCCACCAGCGCAGTAGCTCCAATCAATCGGTCCTGGGGATCTTTTGGGTAGAAATCAGGTAAGCTGACCGCGCGAGCAGCGATCTCCGGCGTAATGGGGAGCACCGTCATTTTGGAAGCGCACAGGCGAACGAAGGATTCCACGCTGAGAGTGGTTTTTACCCGCCCTTTTTCGGCAAGCCAAGCCAACTCCATAAGGGTAATTCCAGCAATGGCAAGTCCGCCTTGAAGGCGAGCGGCGCGGATGACTTCCTTCGCGCGTTTCGACAACTTGTCCGGTTCAAAAGCAAGCCAGATTACGATATGAGTGTCGAGGAGTATCATTCCGGCAGATTCCAATCCGAGACCGGAATTGTGTTCTCGATATCTCCGACGATGCGGCCTTTTCCTGCCAGAAAGCCGAAGATGTCGTCCTCATTGGACTCAACCCGGATAATCTGAACGACCGGTTTCCCGTGCTTGGTGACCACCACGGGCCGACCGCTTTCGGCGACCTGATCCATAACAGCGAGACACTGGGATTTGAATTGGGCAGCTGGAATCTTCTGCATGTGATACCTCATCAATATGACCATAATATTATGACCACTTTGGAAAAGCAAGGCCCTGAACGGCGCTCAGGCCGATGCCGGCATCGGAACCAGGATCTCCGCAAGCGAGTGTTTCGGCCAGAGAATTGGCCCTGCTCTCTCCGGGAAATGCAAGACCCTGGAGCGCAACCCCTCTCCGGTCCATTCCAGCATCTCTTCGGTCGTCACTGAAATCAGGACTGGCTCACATCCGATCCCGTCGATGTCCTCGACCCTCTTCTTTCCCTCAACGATCCCAAGGATGTAGTCTGCCCACGCCGGATCGGCAGGAAGCCCCAGGAAGCTCACCAGCGTGGCCCACGCCTCCTCGCGCCGGTATCGCAACAGGATCGTCCTTCCCGCGCTCCCATTGGTGTGGAGATACTGGGACACCGCCAGCAGATGGCGCACAGGATGTTTCCGGCCCGGCAGAGTCACGGCTCCTTTGTAGCAGGAGGCATGTTCACCGAGGGTCACGTCCTTTGTCGTGCCGTCTGGGAAGGTCAGACTAAAGGCGGCCTTCTCGTGAACCGCCGCCGTGATCGCGCCGACATCCGAGTCATTGCCGAAGACGCTCAAAAGATGTGCCTGCCGGTCTTCCCCTATATACCGATCGACCCGCAGGCGAATGCGGGTCGAGGCCTTTTCCGTGATGCGCACGTACTCAAGCAGCCCGAGCCGCAGGTGTGCATTCTCCATCGGCTTCGCCCTCCTTCTTTGCCGGCGTCTCAGTGAGCTTCAGCGTCCTCCCATCGGCGTAGACCAGGTACAACTCATTGGCCCACCGCTCTCGATGGTGGATGATCTCGGTGTCTCCGTCCTGTTCCACAAACGTCGTGACGTGCTTGACCGAGCGCCAGCGGGCTATGTGGCTATCATCTCCCTGGCCGAAGACACCATTCAGCAGCCCCGCGGTGCACAGAAGCCCGACATGGCCTCCATGCAGCGGCGTGATAGGCCGGCCAGTCGCAACGTCCTCGTGCGGCATCAGCAGCGGCTTCGCCTGTTTCCATGCGCCAGAGTGCGGCAACAGGTCTTCCAACAGGTCGTAGGGAAGGCCGCGATAGCTCAGCTCCGCCTCGCCAGACGGAGGGACGGAATACGGAGGGCACGCGCCTGGCTGCAACTCAGCAAGTCCTAGGAAGCTGCCATACAGGCCAACGCTCAAGAGCTGCCTCTTATTGTTCTCAACGGCCGCCCCTTTGACATCGCACCGCAGGCCTAGCACCGCGATTTGCCGGTACTGGACCGAATCTGGATCGGTCAGACGAAAGACATTCAATGCGGCGAAGTGAGAGATGAGGATGCCCGAGCAATCGTGCAATCGTTCGAAGGGGATCACCAGAACCAAAACGCCGCCCATCGCCAGCCAGCGGTAGGTGTGTTCCAGGAACACGGCTTCCATTCTGCGGTTTGCAATGGAGCCGATCTCAGAATCATAGGGAGGGTTCAGGTAGAGGAGCGAGAAGGACTCGGGGCGCGCAATGGCGTCAAAGGCATTGCCCTGGATGGTCTCGATGCCGTTGGCGCCGGCAATCCGCGCACGTTCGGCGTCAAGTTCGACACCGTACCGTAGGACCTGCGCGTCACCCGAAACTATACGGAGCGCAGTTCCTTGTCCTACACAGGGGTCGATCACCGAAGCCTGTCCAGTGAAGGAGAGCAGAGAACGAAGCCTCACTCCCTCGGGCTCCGGTAACGGGTAGTAACCCATTTTGAGACGCGCGACATTGCGCATGGATTCACCTCATCTCGTCGGATTGATCTCTTTGTGCTTTAAAGCATAACTTTGCCGTTTGGCAACGTTATGCTTTAAATGAGGCTCATTTGGCTCGTTGGAAGGTCTACTGATTGCTGATCGAAATGCCCAGTGCCTTCTGTGCACAGCGAACAGCTGAATTAAGAGTCATCCACTCGCAGCTAAGTCCCCTGGGAATGCGTCCAGCTATTCTGGCCGCTGAAGGATAGATTCCTTGGCTGTGGATTTCTGTGGCGATCTGACGCACGGCTTCGAACAGCATTTCGCGACGACGTGCGGTTTCAGCCAAGCTACAACGCTTATGTTGTTCAGTAATTCTGCGCCGAACATCCGGGAAGTACTGGTTCACAAACCATCTCGTAATCCCGAGCCGCTCGCAAACGCTGCGTAGAGGCGGAACAGGCGTTTCCTCAAGAGCCGACTCCGCTGCTCTTCTCAGTGCGCATCTGCGTTCCTCAATGTACTTGCGGTAGCGGACGACGAGTCGATCGCACAGATCGGGTTCATGCATTCTCAAGGTGGAAGAGGTCGTACAGTTCAACCGGCGACTAAGTTCAGTCAAAGTGGGTGGCGGATTTTCGCCAAGGGCGTTTTCCAATGTTCGGTGCAATTCCTCAAGGTGGGTCTGTTTCCTCTCCGCGACCTTTTTGCTGATGGCTGCACACAGATCGGGAAACTTTTGCTGAAGGTAACCGTCGTTTGAATAGCCGAGGCGAGCGGCGATGTGGTGAACCGAGACCGGTTCGTGAGATTCCAAAGATTCCTCGAGAATCTCTTGCAGCCGGGGAACATCGCAGATTCTTGTTGCTCCAGGCTTTCGCCACCAATGGCTTTTGCCGGACTGTCGATACCGGGCGGCAATTCTGTGGCAGAGTTTCCGGTCAGCTTGATAGAGCCGTTCTGTGGTTGTGTAACCCAACCTGCGGGCGACATCTGAAAGACTAATCGGGGTATCCTCACTGAACGCCCTCCGCAATGCCTTGCGAATAGTGTCCCCAGTTCGGGATGGTGAGACGCTGCGCTGTCCCGCAATTGTAACTGCCTGTTTTGCAACGGTGACATCGATCGAAGTTGGCTTTTCGCGGATGAACAAGCCCGCGACGGAAACATTCAAAGCCTGCGAAATCCGAAGCAGACTGTCGAGTCTGGGCATTCTCCTGCCATCAAGCCAACTCTGTAGGATGCTACGCGGGCAGTGAATATATTCAGCAAAAGCGCCGACATTCTCGTGAAGGACTTCCTCAAGGTAGACAGCCAGACTTCCACGAAAGTATTTGCGGGAGGTCTCCGGGTCCATTTGCGGCAACATCCCCACCAACTTACCGATCTGCTCGCTGGCCCAGAGTTTCCGCTCACTGACTGTACTATCTTGTGCTGGCTCTGCATCACCAATGAAGCGACCGAGCCACTCACCGCAGTGCTGGCAGAATCCGATCCGCGAGAAAACACCGATTGGTTTAAGGCGCCAGTCGCAATGAGGACAGGTATTGCAGAGGGGACGCTTATGTATGGTACAGCAGGTCGACAGCTCAAATGTCCAGCGAAGGGGTTCATAAATGGCCTCCCCGGTTGCACGCCAGTGTTCAAAACAAGCCGGGCACCATGCCCTATGTCGTCGAAATACTTGCTGTGGCAATGCAGAGCGGAGCGAAAGAAGGGTGAGATAGCGGAGATCACAACGTCCAGTTGCCGCCTCAAGCGCATACACCCACGTTGCAGTTCGATCGGTAGCGCCATTGATGGCATATCCACAAGCGCGAAATCCGTGGCTACCCTCTCTGGATGCCAGCGCAGCCGGTGTGACAATCGCCCCTTTTGGATTTGGGATTTCCAAGAGTAGGCGACCTACGAAATCACCCACACCCACGGAGTGTGCTTCAGCAATACGAATGAGGTAGCTGCTGAGACTTTCGGACATCGCCGTTCCGATGCCGATCGGCTCCAGCGCGTACACCGGAGTCCTTGGCGGAATTCGAGGGCTGGATACTGACCACGATTCAAAGAACGGCTGCATTAACGCCCACTCGTCCGACAGTGTCGCGCGCAGGAAGTCGTTGACCCGGTCGCCGGAAATGGAAGCGAGGAACTGGCAGCGACGACGCCTTCACGGGTCCGTTCGCGCTCAGGCACAGCCTGTCACGAAATCTCGCCACCGCGTCACCACGCTCCTCCAGCTTGAGTTCGCCGTCTGCGATTTCCGCGTACAGTTGTTCGCATTGAGCCATGCACAAGGCTTGAGATTCAAGATTGCAAGTTGTCAGCTTCCGGCATCCTTTGTGCAGCGCCACCGTGGCCGCACGCACGAGCCATTGCTTCAAGATGCCAATGCAACCAAGACTCCGCTCGTACAGATACTCCCAATTGCTTACGAGGTCCGATGCATCGGGAAACGGGAGTTCTTTTTCGAAGGTCTGCACTGTATTGATAAAGACCTGTTGGTCTTCCGGGATTTCCGCGTGATAGCGAGCGAGGTGAACATCGATGCTTCGCCTGCTCAGTTGCCCGTTTAAGTTCCGGAGTGCGAGTAGATCATAGGTTCCAAACAGTACGTGGACAGTATTGGTTTGGTTGGCGATCGATTTGATTACATCCAACTGGTCAAGAAGGCGTCGGCCTGAGCCGATCTTTCCAAGGTGCTGAGCCTCGTCGATCATAACGGCGACTGGCCGCCGATGGCGGATGGCCTGCTCCACCGCATAGCGATAGTCGGTTCCAACTGCCCTTGAGGGAGGCATGAACCTCGCACCTCCCTGCGCGTATCGACCATCCGGGCATCGATTCACCTTATAGTCGATCAGCGGTTCGTCAAGCTGGTGGAGGAGGCGTCTGTAGTGGTCGCGCCAGTTAAAACTCCCTGACTCGGGAGCCACCGCTTCCACGCTGGCGACCGGAATTCTCATGCGGTCTTCCTGAAGTTGATTCAGAAGCTCTGTGGTGATCAATTGTTCGGTTTTCAGCCGGAGGGTTGTTTTGCCGACCCCGGCCGGCCCAAACACAAAAATCAGGGAATTTGGCTCTGCGCCCCGGATCGCATTCATCAAAGCGTCTTTGGATTTCACAAGTCGAGGATGCGCCACGGTATAGGCACGAAAACGGTCCAGTCGGGATTCATGCTGGCCATAGTTTCGATTCGTCCCTTCCGCCATCAGAAGTCTCCGTAAAGGGCAGTGGCCTCGGGCTGATCGGCCTTTGTTATCTGCGTTGCCGTCTCGGCCCGTAGCGCTTGGGAAGGGCCTTCACCAGCGACCGCATCGGGCGTAGCGAGCAATTCATTCTGCCGGATGCTTTTGCCCTCACTGTCACGCAATTGTTGAACAAGGTGCTCCTCTTCGTTCTCTGCGGATGCCAAGAACTCCGCCAGCTTCCGCGCTGTCAAGGTAAACCGCCCGCGCGAGTGCAACTGGCTTCGACGCCGCACCTCCTTTGAGGCGAACATGATCTCTTTCTGCGATCGACCATGCAACACGGCATAGTACTCGGAGTGACATTCCGTCCAGCGGCCATTCACAAAAGCGTAAGCCGTACCCATGTCAAATGGGTCATACCGGATTGAGAAATCGTGATTCTCCAGAGAAGGGTCGCGGAATGCCTCCGCCCAATAATGCATCCCGTTGATTTTGACCCCACGACCTGGCATTACTCGCGCGGTGCCTCGCTGAGTCGATGGAAACGTCGCCATTAAGAACGTTTGATCATATGAGATCATCCGATTCGCACGAGCGCCTGTTGCTTTCAGGCCGATTATGTACGCATCTCGCGGCGTCTGACCTAGCGCCGGGTGCTCGATAGTGTCGTAGATCTCGAACAGGAATGATGACAGGTATGTGTAGAGCGCGCTGAGAGTCCAGACCGCCTGTCCCGCGGGTTTGTTGCTCTTCGTGACCTGTCGGACGTTGCGCGTGATCTGAGTGTTTCCGCGCAGATTATGAATGAATTGAGTGTTTGTGGTACCGAAGAGCCGCTCGCAAATGGAGCCAAACCTGGCTTTGGCGGGAGGCCGCGTCTTTTTGATGCACTCATATTCGGCTAGGAGCGTCTCGAAATACGTGCTCTTGAATTCAGGGCCGCCATCGACGACGATGATCTGCGGAAGCCGGTTGCGACGCATGACGCAATCCCGCATAATCATCATGCAGGATCTGTAACTCGGCTCATCGAAGGTCAGATAGAGCGCAAGACACCGCCGGGAAAAGGCGTCGGTAAGAATCGTCATCCATGGGCGGCCAAGTGGGCGGCCAGTTTGAGAGCAAATAACCTCTACGTCCAGCTGCGTGTGATCGATATGGCCAATCTCGAAAGGACGATCTCCGTGCCGCGGTGTTGTCAATTCCAACTCGTAATAGAAAGCCGACTGGACATATGCAGCGCGCCTGCCCTTTCGTTTTAATGTTTGGTCGAACACCGGACGTTTTCGTACCGCAACATTGAACGTCACGTGACTCGGAGCGACAACGCCGCATTCGTCGCATTTCCGCTTCAGCGCCGCCCATGACGCCAGCCGGGACTTTTGCCTGAGGCTCTCATAATCGCTTTCTACGAACTGGGCGAGCAGTTTCTGCGATGTTTCAGGAAGCCGACTTGTCCTGTTGCCCCTCTTGCTGATCTTCGGGAGCAGCCCCAAATAGCCGGAACCGTAACGCTCCCTGGCAGACCGATACTGCGCTACCCAAAGACGCAATGTTCTGGCCGGAGTGCTGCACGACAGTCGGTCCCCCGCGAGATGCCGCCTGACAATATCGAAGCGGCGATTCGCGATGGCAAGATCCAGTTCGCCAGCTGAAGCAAGGAGCAGAAATGCCTCGCTGTGTACATCTGGCGATTCGCAAAACGGCCCATCGATACTGCGGACACGGATCCCCTCACCAGCCTCGTGACTGACAACCCTGCAAGCCGCAGCCATCTCTGCAGTGGCAAAGATGTGAACTTGTCCTGGCTCGGCGATCGGTGCTACATTGAGGTCGACGTAAATGGCGCCGCTGGCAATCAGCATGTAGATTTCGTCTGGCTCCGCGACCCCGCGAGTCCTTTCCAGCAAGTTCAGCAAGTTTATTCCCGGTTCTGTTTCGATCGCACCAAAAACCGCCGGATTCACTGTATCTGAGGGATTCGCAGATCCAAATCGCAGATAGTCCTCCAGAAACTGGAGATTTCGCTGGAGAACCCAGTTGATTTGGGCTGCAGACCAAACCTCGTAGGCTAATCCGACCGTTGCCGCGTGTTCCTCACCGGGGATACAGCGCCACTTGCCGCCAATGTCGCGAGAATAGCGATTGGGATTCCGGGTGGCAAGCGCTTCGAGATCCTCCTCAGTTTTGCATTCGATCCAGCAAGCTGATCTCTCTCGAAGCACAAAATAGTCGGGAGTGTGCATGACCGAAAGGCGTCGACCATTTACTGCGCGATAGACGAGCGGAATGGACGGAGGCTGGTCGTAATACTCGAATACCTGGGAATCGTGTTCCGCTTCATAAATAAAGGGCAACTCGACGCGGTGGCTCTCGAATTGAATGGTGACGCCCATTTTCCGGCTCGGATAGCGGCCGGCGACGTTCCTGCGTCCGCCGCCAACACAACGTGCAGGCCGCCCGGATCGGATCGCGGCAATTGCCTCACGCGCCGCCTGCGTCAAACGGAGCCGCGAACACCAGCTGCGAAAATCAGCCTCGTCGAGCAATCCACCTCCATGGCCGGAGGATGAGAGACGCCGTTGACCTACTTCCGGGCTTGCGAACTACGCTCGTTCTTCCGCGCCAACGTGTATCTACGACCGGCTTCTGACAAAAGTCCCTGGAAAGTGCGACCGTTGTGGATCGCCTCATCGACGTCCTGTGCCAGATCTTCGGGAACGTAAACTGCGAACCTGCGATCCCCCTTGCGACCGTACAAGGCGTAGCTGGAGTGTCCTTGGCCTGACGCACAGAACTGGCAATGTTCCCGAATGCACGGGCTCTTCCGCAGGGACAAAGATCCAATGGCCACTGGCCAAAGCTTCCCAACTTCCGTTTGAAACCAACGTCTGACTTGTTCAGCTGTCTCTGTGCGCTTCATGTATGGGTGCATCTTCGCACACATGCATATTCAACTCAAGGAAAAGATTTGAAACCGTGAGGGTGGGGGAAACGGTTTGGTTACTGGTGTGAGACTTAAAGAAAAGACAGCCGGTCAGTCGCCTGGCCGATTGCGTACCCGATTGCGCTGTAGCCCCTTAATCTGCGCTCGTACATTCTTGCCAGCATCGGGACCCCGTTGTCGATGTAATCATAGACCTGTACGACGCGCTTGTTGTCATGGAGACGATGGAGGCGGCCAGCATATTGCTGCAGTGTCCCCTTCCAGGAGATAGGCATGGCAAGAAACAATGTGTCCAGACGCGCATCGTCGAATCCTTCGCCGATATAGCTTCCTGTCGCCAGAATCACACGCGATTCGTTGTCTGGCACAGCCGCCATAGCCTCTGCGGTCAGCCGGCGCTGCTTCTTGCCCATGCCACCCTTCAAAACGAAAACGTGTTGGGCAGCGCCACTGAGTCTGGTTGCGAAATACTGTAGATGCTCCGTCCTGCCTGTCAGGAGCAGAGGCGAACGTCCTGACTCGATGGCATGCACGATGTCGTCGGCGATCATTGCATTGCGTAACGCATCATTCGACAGTGCACCGTAGACATCCTGAATCGTCACTTCGGTAAGATCGGGTGGCATCCGGAAATCCGTATGGCGGGGAACCACCCTATGTTCGAAAGGGTTCATTTCGGCCATTGCCTTGGCGCTCATGCTGAACCGGACAGGGCCGCACTGCATATAGATAATTGGATGGTGTCCATCTTTTCTCGTCGGGGTAGCGGTCAGGCCGACGACATATTTTGCTTTCACCTGCTTCATCACCTGCTCAAACGTAAACGCAGATATGTGGTGGCACTCATCGACGATGACTTGCCCGTATTCAGCGACAAAGTCCTTTACTGCTTCTTTCTGATAGAGGCTCTGAATGACCGCGACATCGATGCGCCCTGTCCGGTGCATCTTTCCGCCGCCGATATGCCCAATCGAGACTGCGGGCATATTCAGGAACATCGCCAGCCGTTCCTGCCATTGATCAAGTAGTTGTTGCCGATGAACCAGAATCAAAGTGTTGACTTTGCGCTTTGCGATCAGCCATGCCGCCACGGCCGTTTTCCCAAACGCCGTCGGGGCGCAGAGAATTCCCTCGTCGTGGACGCTGATCCCTGCGACAGCCTCCTCTTGGACGGGCCGAAGCTGACCATCGAATTCCACTGTAATAGGTGTGCCTGCGAACCGTTCGTCCCGAACTTCGGGCCGGATGTTGTGCGCATGCAAAAGGGCCATTACCTCTGCCAGACACCCGCGCGGTACGGCAATGTGTTGAGGAAAATCCTGGCCGCACGCGATCACGCGCGGTTTGGCATATGTCGGAAGCCGCATCGCCTGCGCCTTGTAAAACTCCGGGTTCTGGAATGCCGCCAGCCTGAGCAGACGATTCAACATGGCCGGTGGCAGTCCCTGCTTTTCCACGTAAAGAAGATTCGCGCGGACGATCTGTACCGTTTCAGGGAGTGGTCCCTCAATCGGTCGCTCCATCCGCCTTCGTGAAGGTGGCAATGTCCAGGGATCTTGTGCATCTTCGTCATCGGCAATACTGATGCGAACCCCAATCAGATCGCCATTGCGTTGGGCATCGGCGATGACTTCTTCCGCGGCTGTGGTAGACATCCGTCGAATCGTAGAAAGAAACCCCCACTGATCCGGATACGGATGGAGGCTGGCATCGATGAAGACACTGTTGTCTGACTTGCGCGGTGCAAACTGCAAGGGAAGCGCAATCAGGTTTCCGAACCCGCCTTTGGGCATCGTGTCCTGGTTTGGGAAGAAGCGGTCATAGGAATCGAGGCCTAGTTGATGCCGGCGTTCCATGGTCCGCGTGAGGACCGCGCATCCAAGTTTGCGTGCGGTATTTGCTGGAATTGCATGTTCAAAGAAGATCCAAACATGGCCGCCATTTCCAGAGCGCGACCGCTCCAGGGCCGCTGGCACGTTCAACTCCTGGCATGTATCGAGAAACGCGCGGGAGTCATCAGTCCATGTTTTCTTATCAAAATCCACGGCGAGAAACCAACAGGTCTCGTCCGGAAGTAGAGGGTAAATGCCAATAGTCTCTTTTCCGAGAAGATGATTCTCAATAACCACGTCGCTCAACGGGAGGGATTTCCGCGTATTCCGATCGACCTTCTTCCGATCCTCCGGCCTGCTTGAATTGATGGCTTTCCAATCCTTCAGCGCCGCTGGCGAATATCCTGATCGGCCGTCGGAATTCTCCCATCGCCGCGCATAGATATCTTCTCTCCCGCGAAACAGGCTCCGGAAGAGCGCGATCCGTTTGCGAGCGCGTTCCTCCTTGTTCTCCACTGCCGCGGGCGTAATCGTTTGAACCGGACCTGCATCGGCTGGTGTGAACTGTGGAACAGGGATGCCGTGAGCGGCCAGAACACGACGCAGCCTAGCATTCTCTTCCCGCAGCAGCTGGTTCTCCTCGTCTCGCCGCTCGATTGGAACCGATTCTGAACTTCTGCTGGCCATCTCCGCTCACTGCTCCATGCCGCCTACCAGAACGTTTTCGAGGAACTCGCGCACGTTGTCGAAGACCGCAGCGATGTTCGTCTGCAGCCCACATTCTTCAGCGAGCGCCCGGAAGGGCGTTTGCCATTCCAACGGCGGTACGCTCAAGCTTGTTGGCAAAGCGTGAGTCCCCCTTCGATCAAAGGTCAGATGCAATGCGTCGATTACTCTCCGCCGGTCAAGTTGGTTGTCTGCGATCAGAAGAGCCAGATCCACCAGATCCTTCACCCGACTATTCGGTGAGCTTCGCGGAAGTGTGTAAGCGTGAATCTTCTCGGCGAATTGCTGTTCCCGAGAGATCATCCGTACACGAGGCTTCTCGATTCCTGCAAACCCGAGCCAGTCATGGCACTCGGCGGTTTCGAGAGGCTGTATCACCACATCGCCAACGCCTGCGTCGAGATGAAACCGAGCGAAGATCCTTCCGTCCATACGTGTCTCGACCGAATAGCGAGCGCCGCCGTAAGGAGCAGCCGTTAGATCCATAACGGGTGGTCCAATCGTGTACTCGAACCAATCATCGAATGAGACATCGGCCATCGCCTGCAACATCTCTCGTATTGCTCGGACTGGATCGCTACCTTCCACTGTCCCCACGACGCGCTGCAAGGTCAGGTCGATATCGATTGTGGATCGAGCGGATTTGAAGCGGAGTTCCAATGCATAACCGCCCTTCAACACCCAAGGCGCCGGGTCTTCCCGGAATAACCTCGCCAGCAAACGATCGAAGGATACCTGGCGTCTGAGGCGATTGATATCGATCTGTTCGGTCTGGGACATGCTCTTCAGACGTTCTTCCAGGGCTCTGCGGAAGGCTCCCGCCGTCGCATATGTTCTCGGAATCGCCATTATGCAGCCCGCCGCAGTGTATCTTCGACCATCTTGCGTGCCGTCTCGCTCAGTTGTGCGTTCCGAAGTTGCTGGCGCGTGATCAGCCCGCGGTCAACAGCCTGCCGCAGCGCCTGACGTATAAACGTCCGCTCGACCGTGCCGGCCTCTATCAGGTCAAGAATCGTTCGCAGCGGCCTAGTGTATTTGTAGCCAGGCCCGGCCTGTATTTCGCTCTTGAGCAGGTCGCGATAATGGAGCACGACAATTCCAGGGATATCGCTGTTACGCCGGAAGTTCGTCGGAACGGTCATATGGAGCTTGGCCGGGTTCAGGTCGGACAGTTCATAGAGGCTCAGCGCTGTCTGATGACTATAGACACCATCGACCTCCTCCTTCCGGTTCCGCGACCAGAGCGACCAAAGCACAAGATCGGGCCGATCCGGCGCCGGGAACAGCGCCAGGCGGTAGATGCCGCGGTGTTCCCGTATCCAGTTCCCGACCTGCACGTGGTAGGGATGCGTATTTTCGGCAAATCCGGCCGCCTTGGCCTGCTTCGTAGTGAAGAAGCCTTGCTGTTGCTCGGCGAGATCGAAGAGCCGCCGCGACGCCTCTCTGTGAGACTGAGCCATTGCACAATACTACAACTTTCTTGTTGTTTTGTCATCCATGAAAACTGATGCCCCAGCCACCCTCGCAAACTGCGCTCCCGGCAAGGTTATGCTTTCAGCGCCGTGTTTCCGGAAATCCGGGATCTGCCCACAATGAAGGGTTTACTGGATTTAGAGCGGCAAAGTTATGGTTTCAGAGCGGCAAAGTTACGCTTTAAAGCACACTCTTAAAAAATGGGCCAGGTGGGAGCTTTCAGCTTCTGATCTGGACTATCGCGTTGGCAACAACTGAGAATTGTAGCTACGGAGACTAGGACTCAGTTCCGGGGAGAGTTGACAAGGGTTGAAACCTTGCCTACCATAGGTCCATGCGTATGCGCCGCCAATGTTGTTGTTGCTCCTTGCAGGCATGTCCTGTCGAGTCGAGCGATATGGTTCATTCGCATTCTTGTCGCTAGCCCTTCAGGCCTCACCTTCATCTCAATCGACACGAATTCACCGCTTCGGTGAGCGTCTTTATCGGCGCATTTGCTCCGGCGGCCCAATAGCGCGGGGGAAGTCTCGATAGTACTTCAGCAGAGCTGTTCTGCGCGCTAACACAGGCTCTCGAAGCGGGGATTTCAGCCGCATCATTCAGGAGACCAAGTGACCCGATTTATCATTCCCTTCAGAACACTTCCCTTCCGAAAGGTTCGCCTTTCGGCCGAATCCGCGGCAATTGCCGGGATGATTTTCACGCTGCTTCTTCTCGCGAGCTCTTCTCCGCTGTTGTTTGCGCAAACCTTCAGCAGCGGATTGCGCGGGACAGTGAGCGATGCAAGCGGCGGAGCATTGCGCGGCGCAACGGCTACGCTGACCGACGAAGCGACGCACCAGGTGCGGACGGCCGTGACCGACAGCATCGGAGCGTATGCATTCAACGAACTTCGCCCATCGACCTACACTCTTCATATCGCAGCCGATGGTTTCAGCGCGACCGACCGCACCCACATTGAGCTCTCTCCGCAGGATTTTCTCACTCTCGATGTAGCGCTTACGGTGGGCGCCACGCGCGATGTGGTGCAGGTGAGCGCGGAGGCGGCGCTAGTCGATCCATCGACAGCATCCGTCAGTACAAATCTGACCCAGGAACAGCTGGTGGATCTGCCCATTCTGGGGCGCAACCCGTACATGTCGGTGAAGGTGTCGGGACTCTTCATCAACACCGGCAATCCGCAGTTTGTCCGCTTCGCCGACCAGAATGGAACGACGCAGACCTCAGTGGCCGGCGGACCGATCGGCTCAAACTTGTATGAGATCGACGGCGTGCCGATCACAGATACGAACAATCGGCCGATCGCGATTCCGACAATCGAAGCGATTCAGGACGTGAAGGTGCAGGCCAATACCTACGACGCGCAGGTGGGACGCACGGGTGGCGCCGTCTTCAACACGCTGCTGCGCTCGGGATCGAACACCTATCACGGTTCTGTCTTTGGCGCGACGCGACAGACTGACTGGCTGGCCAACGACTTCTTTGCCAAGCAGCAAGGCATTCCGCGACCCGATAGTCCGTACTACAACTGGGGTGCATCGCTGGGCGGCTTTGTGTTTATCCCACGCGTCTATAACGGACACGACAAGACGTTTTTCTTCATCGGTTCGGAGGGCTACATCCAAACCTCTCCATACACCGAGCAGTTCGCCGTGCCCACGGCGCTGGAACGCACGGGCGACTTCTCACAAAGCTTCAATTCAGACGGAACGCTCGACGTAATCTACGACCCCACAAAGTCCTATACCGACGAGGAAGGCGTAATTCACCGCACGCCTTTTCCCGGCAATAAAATCACCAACCTAAGCACGGTGGGCAAGAACATTGCCTCCTACTATCCACTTCCGCAGGTGGCTTCGGCCACCGGTCAAATCAACTTTACCGGGACCGACGATGTGCGCGACCACGCGCAGGAGGTAACGGTCAAACTCGATCAGCAGATTCGTCCTTGGTGGAATGTGAGCGGATCGTATATCTTCTACGAGGCGCGCCAGCCCCTGGGCAATCCGCTGGGAACGCTACCCGGGAGCTATTCCTACATTTTTCACCGGCAGGTTGACGCAACGCAGTTGAACAGCACATGGATCCTGAATCGGACGACCGTGCTGACGGCACGGTACGGCATCAACCGCTTTCCCAACCTGATTGCCGAAGTGAGTCAGGGATTCAATCCGTCCACGCTCGGATTTCCTACCACCTTGACCAGCCAGTTGCAGGCGGATTTCTTTCCGACGATCTTCATGCGCAATTTTTCGCAGCTTGGCCAGGACACCAGTTCGCTGGACGACTGGAAGTCGCAGACGCTGAATGCGACGCTGACCAAGAGCTTGGGAAAACACAATCTCGCCTTCGGCACCGAGTATCGCCGGCTGCGGCTGAACTTCATCGACGTAAGCGATGCGCCGGGTACGTATACCTTTAGCGGCGTCTTTACCCAGGATTTTCCTAGCGCGGTCAACGACGACACCGGCTCGGATCTTGCCGATCTGCTGTTGGGCTATCCTGCCAGCGGTTACGTTGAAACCACGACACCGCTGAAGACATATGCGGATTACTTAGCATTCTTCGGGCAGGACGATTTTCGCCTTACGCGCCATCTGACGCTGAACCTTGGGCTGCGCTATGAGAGCGAGACCGGCCTCAAGGAAGACCACAATCAACTCGCCGTTGGATTCGATCGCACGGCAACCGCGCAACTGGGCGGTAACACGCCGGTGACGGGAGGCATCCTGTTCGCGGGCATCAACGGCAACCCGCGCGACATTGGCGATCTGTCGCGGCTGAAGTTCGCTCCGCGCATTGGCGCCTCGTATGCGCTGAACAGTAATACCGTGCTGCGCGGCGGCTACGGCATTCTGTATGCGCCTCTGCGCTACGACCCCAGCGCGGCGCTCGCGCCCGGCTACACGCAATACACGCCCTTCGTGGCCAGCAACGATGGAGATCAAACCCCTGCCAACGTGCTGGATAATCCATTCCCCAACGGCGTCGAGAAGCCGGCAGGCAACTCGGCCGGGCTACTGACCGGCATTGGAAGCTCGGTGACCAGCTACGACCGAAGCTTGAAGGCGCCGCGTGTGCAGCAGTTCTCAGCCGGCCTGGAGCGCGAACTGCCGGGAAAGATTGCGCTCGAGGCCGAATACGTTGGCTCCCGTTCCACCAACCTCTCACCCGGCTCCACGGGCAGCACGCCGGTCAACTATAACCAGCTGAATCCTTCCCACTTCGGCCTGGGCCTTGCCGCGCTCAGCAGTTCAGTGAGCAACCCCTATTATGGTAACGGCGGCACGGGCGTCATTGGCAGCTCGACTGTTGCCGAGTCGCAATTGTTGTTGCCTTTTCCGCAGTTCAGCTCCGTCAACCTGCTCGCATCCTCCGGTTATGCTGATTACGACGCGTTGCTCGTCAAGGCTGAACGTCGCGCCGGGCGAGGGCTGAATCTTCTCTCCTCATTTACCTGGTCGCGCAATCGTGATGCGTCGTTTGCAACCAATAACAGCATCCAGAGCCCGGCGGCAAACGCGCCACAGAATATCTATGATCTGCGCGCAGAGTATGGGTACTCGGTCAACAATGTTCCTTACCGGTTTTCGGCCGGCGCCACGTACGATCTGCCGGTAGGTCAGGGACAGCGGTACTCCACCGGCTCGCGCATCGGCGACCTGATTGCCGGCGACTGGCAACTGAGCGTGGTTCCCACGTTCCAGGCTGGATTTCCGGTGACCATCAGCCAGAGCAGCAATCCAAACAGTTCCGTGGTGGGTAATGGCGTGCAGCGGCCAAACCTGGTTCCCGGAGTTGCGCTGGGAACCAAGGGAAGCCTGTATAACCGCCTTACGGACTACATCAACCCGGCGGCCTTCACCTCCTCCGCGGCGCTCACCTTCGGCAATGCGCCGCGCACGCTTTCGCTTCGCGGGCCTGCCTTTGAGAACTGGGATCTGGCGCTGTTCAAGAACGTCAAGGTTCGCGAGCGCGTCGATGTCCAGTTTCGCGCCGAGAGCTTCAACGCCTTCAACACGCCGGAGTACAACGGTCCGAATACGTCCTTTGGCAGTTCGAACTTCGGCCAGATCACATCGGATGCCAACTTCCCGCGCTATCTGCAGCTCGGACTGCGCGTGTCCTACTGACGTCACTTTGCTTTATGCCGTTGCGCGGTTCCCTTCGGGAGCCGCGCAGCCGCGTTTCTTCAATTACTGCAGCGAAAGGCTGCGTTTGAATGGCGATCGATCTCAGCCGTCGAAATCTATTGAAGGCTTCAGGACTCGCGTTGGGAGCGGGCATTGCGTCCCCGTTCTCCGCTTTCTCCGAGGAGGCGCCCGCCACTCCCGCGTCAAACACCGAGCCTCCGATCCGTCTCTCGTTCAACGAGAATTCGTATGGCCCTTCGCCGCGCGTTGCCGAGGCAATTCAGGGAGAGTTCGCTCGCCTGAATCGCTACGCCGATACCAGCGCCGCGCAACAATTGGTGGAGAAGATCGCCGCATACGAACAGCTGCTGGAAGAACAAGTCGTGCCTGGGGAACTTCTCGGCCTGCTCGGCATTTACCTCGCAGGTAAGGGTGGTCCAGGCTCCGAGTTTCTCTATTCCACCCCTGGTTATCTGGCGCTGATTGACGCAGCTGCGCGCCTTGGAGGCGTCGGCGTTCCTGTGCCTCTCGATGCTCAATTTCAAAACGATCTTCCCGCGCTCAGTGAAAAGATCACGGCTAGAACCCGCGGTATTTACCTCGTCAATCCGCATAATCCCACAGGAACTGTAAATGAAGACAAGGCATTCAAGAGTTTCCTGCGAAAGAGCTCTCAACGCGCAGTCGTAGTCGTGGATGAAGCCTATCTGGAATACACAGACGACTTCGCGGACCGTTCTGCCGTCTCGCTGGTGCGCGAGGGCGCAAACGTCATCGTCTTTCGCACCTTCGACAAAATCCATGGGCTCGCCGGGCTACCCATCGGCTACGTGCTGGCTCCAGCGTCTATCGCTGCCGCGCTGCGGAAGCAGGGTGCCGGCGACGCAGAGGCGCTGGGCCGCCTGAACATTGCGGCCGCATCCGCCGCATTGAGCGACACAGCACAGGTGGCTCATGCCCGCGAGGCCGTGGCTTATGAACGCGCGATCTGGCTCTCCGTGTTGCGCGATCTGAATCTGCCCCACACTGACACACACACCAACTTCATCTTCTTTGATGCCGGTCAGCCTCAGCAAAAGCTCGCCGAATCTATGCGTGCCCGCGGCGTCGAGATTGGCCGAGCCCACCCGCCCTACGTGAACTGGGCGCGCATCACCATCGGCCTTCCTGAAGAGAATCTGCGCGCCCAAACCGCACTTCGACAGGCATTGCAGTTGTGATCAATTCGAATCATCGGTCAGGAACGGGGAACGCCCATCTCGCCTGGGATGGAATCCTTGATTCACGTCAAATCGCCAACCATCAAATCGAGACTCGCAGCGGTTTGCCAGCTATGCGGCCAATGCAAGAGCTGGAATCGGACCTGGGTCCAATGGCTCTAGGATCAGAGGAGCCAATCGGACGATCTTCTCTGATCCGCATAATCCGCATCGCCGCCTGGCCGAAGAAGAGACCATCTTGCAGCTCTCACAATATACGGCCTTCTCCAGAGGAATAGATACCAGACCAGGCTCCGTTCGAATCATCCGCACATTGCACATAGATCCTCCAGGCATCGACCGATGCCGGTTACGCTCGTGGATCACCGTCTTCGTGAGGCGCCTTGTCGCGTTGCCCAATTAGCGACTTGTATAGGTCGGCAAGCTCATCGACGGTATCCGCTCCGCCAATCGGTTCATCTTGCGCTGAACCCAGCCATGGAAAGCGTTCTTCCAGTAGAGTGAGGACCCATTCGACAAGTGTTTGAGGACGCTCTTCTGCGGCTCCCATTCAAAGCTCCTTTGGCGCAGCAACTCTTCCGTCGTTCGGAAGAGTTGCTGAGAATGCAGTTTTTTGCCGCTGTCGAGGCGGACAGCCCGCAAGGCAGGGGCCAAGACGACTTCCGGCACACGACGAATCACTTGCGCCTTACGCCGAACGCTCCCTTGGCAAGAAGTAAGGTGCCGCACGATGACTCGGCGATCAGGCAGCCGAGCGCCCAACCACCTCTTCGAGTTCCGAGACGAGATGCTTCAGGGCTTCGAGGTTGGGGATCGCACTCGTGGACGACATGTGCAACCGGTCCAGCACGGCGACGAACTGCCTATCGCCGATCGACTCGGCCAAGGAGTGCGCCTTGCGGATTCCCCGTGAGGCACGTTCCATCGCCTCCGCGACAGTCCCCTGAAGTTGCGCATTGGGAATCGCGTTCGCTTGCCGCGCTCGCGCGACGCGCCAGAGGATTTCCCCGTAGATGGGATCGCCCAGGATACGCCGGAACCCATCAATCTTCGCTGTGGTCTCCTGGTCGATGGGGCCACGTTGCACTACCGGAGGCCGTGGCCCGCAGGCCGGATTGATCTTTTCGGTCGCCGAATTTGCCTTCGGAAGCGCCCAGTCGGGAAGTACCGGAAGCTTGGTCGGCCTGCCCTGCCCGTCGAGATCGACCCAGGTCTCCGGCAGGTTGTAGAGATACCGGCCAAGGCCAAAACAGCTCGAGGCCCGCTTAAATGCCTGCGCTTCCGCTGATGTCATCGCGTTCTGTTCATCCGCCCACTGCTCGCCGCTCCCGGTGTGAGTTCCAAGCTTTGCGATCGTCAGCGTGCACGTAACCAAAACTTTGCCGGTTTGGATGATCTTGTCCCGCTTCTGCCGGCTCACAGCCGATACCGTGGTGACGTCGTAGTTCCTGGTCCAGCCGCTCGGAGTGAAGAGTTGGTTGAGACGGTCCGTGTAGGCTCGCGGATCCGCGAAAGCGATCACCGCGCCTCGGGTACCATCGTGAGTCGTGTGGGTCACGCGCCACTTAATTTCCGGAGGGCCAAACGGCTCCGCCAACTGCGTGAACAGAGCGTCGGTATCCGGACCTGTCTTCGCTTCTTTGGTCGCCATCGATTTTGCTCCTCAAAAGATGAGGCACTCCGAAGAGCGCCTTAGCCATGCTTCCGAATGCTGCGTTCTAGAACGGGATTTCAGACGGATCAAGCGATTCCTCGCCGAACTGAGCGTCCATTTCATGATCCTGGTAAGCAGGATCGCCAGCGCGCCGGCCGGATTGACTCTGGCCGTTTCCTTGGCCGGACCGTCCGTTCCCTGCCCGGTTGTCGCCCAGTAGGGTCAGGTCAAAGACCACGATCTCGGTGCGGTACCGCTTTTGGCCCGATTCCTTGTCATCCCAGGAGCGCGTCTGAATCTTGCCTTGGGTGAAGAGGTGTGTGCCCTTGTTCACATAATCGCGGACGATCTCAGCCGTCCGCCCGTAGGCGACGAGGTTATGCCACTCGGTCTTATCGGTCCAGTTGCCTTGCCGGTCTTCCTGCCGTTCGGTGGTGGCGAGCGAGAAGCTGGCGGCCAGTGTGCCGCCCGCAGTCGAACGAACCTCAGGCGCCTTGCCGACGTAGCCGAGCAGCAAAGCTTTGTTTACACTTTTTGCCATTGTGGATTCCCTTCGTTGTGGTCTTAGCTGCGAACATGGTCGAGCGCATCGGACAGCGAAATCTCGACATACGTTCCGTTTGAATAGCGGAAGAACCGCTGGCCGTCCCGACTGATGTTGAGATAGCGGCGCGTGAGCGAGTGCTTGTACAACTCGATCTCCCCGGCGCGGCCCATGTACATGAAGTGTTCAAGCTCGCAAGCAGGAAGAACCAGCTCAAGCGGAGTCCAGTTTGGCTCGCCGACTGTGATAGCAGCTTCGATGGGATGTGTCATGGCCTCAACCCTCCGACGACTGGCGGCACTCCGGCATGCGAATGCTTGCAGCCGACGCAGCAAACCGCCGACGTCACTTTTCTGGTCGCCTCTTTAAACCGCTGCGGCAAGTGCAGCACCTCGCCCGCGCGGTCATAGAAGATGGGAGTCAACTTTCCCCGAAGCGCGCAGTGTTCTTCCTTCCAGAGATCGAGGGGGAGAACACCATCCCGTCCACGAAAGAGCAGCGCCGAAACAATCTCAGGTCGAGCCCGGCTCGGCACATGAGACAAAGTGTGGAGCGTAATCGCCAGCTCGCAGGTCCGTACGGTGCGAAGCATCTCCACGCGCACCAGGCTCTCGGCAAGGAAGATCGCATGACGTCCATTCACGGCGATCGAGTGGAGCGACTGCAACCAGGGCAATGGGTCGCCATCAGGAGAAACGAAAGCGCATGCCCTGCCCATGTCGGAGACCGCGCCGCCGGATTCCACGCCGCGCAGCACATACCGTCTGGCCAAGTGCTGATGTTCAAGCGAGACTCCGGGTGTGCAATAGATGCCTCGCTTCTGGAGCGCCCTGAGCACGCTGGCCGGAAGCGCGAGCCCGTGGAGAGCATGGCGCAATGGGGCGGATTCGGGCTTTCGTTTAGCGGGGACGGCCTTCATACTCACTCCCTAAACCGCCGCGCGCGTGCGGATGGGCTGTCCAAGCGCTGCCCGAATCTCCTCTTTCGTGCAGCCGGCGAAGCATTGATAGAAGCGCGAATCTTTGATCTGTATGGCGAGATTGTCGCCCGTGCGATCGCGCCCGCCTGCCGCGCAAGACGGACATCTGGCCCACCAGTTCCGGCTGTCCTTGCGCGTGGTGCGAACATAGTCCAGGATTCGGAACTCCGGGTATTGCGTGGAAGAGACGCTCGGGATGTACGGCGCCGCGACGATCGGCCGGTACGCTTCGGGGAGACTCATCCCCTCAATAAAGGTCCTGAGTTCGAACTCGGTAAGCTTCTTCAACCCGTCAAGGTAGGCAAGCTGCGCTTCCGGAGCGGGCTCGGCTTCGTAAAACCAGTAGCGCCGATTCGTCTTCCGATGCACGCCGAGGGGAGCACGGATTGCATTGCCAAGCTCTCCATCTTCGAGCCGGTCCTGGCGCGGGAATACCTCGATCCCCTCCTTGAGACCACCGCCTTTGACCGGGATGCCGAGTCGGAGAGCGAGATTGTAGACGTAGATTCGGCATTCAGAGGCCAGCAGCGGCTCGGCGCCGAAGATCCAGAGGTGCCCGCCGCGGCGCGATTGTTCCAAGGCGGCATCCACTCCGTCCTGCTTCAACTCCCATTGCAACTGAAACAGCGACCCCAGAGATCCATCGAAGTCGGCATCAATCGCCACCCACTTCGAACGCTGGGTCTCGGGATTGATCGCATACAGGCTGATGGTGATGTCGCCGTTCAGGTGCATGCGCACCACGCCTTCATCCAGCGGTTTAGGCTCCTTGGTCTTCCAATCCCTTGCCGGGTAATAGGGAACGGAGCCGTTCGGCAGGGGGCGCTCAGACTGGATTGCGTATGCCCGCCGGTTCACGAGCAGTCGCATGAAGTTGTTTGCCGTTTCCCGGTTTACACAGAACTTGGCATACATGGCGTCCTGCCTCCTTCATTCGCTGAGTGGTTGTATCCCGGCTTCGGAACTCAGTCAAATCTCCGGAAAGCGGCGAGCAAAACATGCTCATCCTGTGGTTTTGCTCGCCGATTCCTGTTGCCGGCGCTACAGTGTGGCGCTCCTTGGGACCACAACAACCTTTACAAATTCGGCCGCCTTCACGCTGACGGCCTGTGTCGGGTTTGCCAAAGTGCGGTAGAGGTTTCGGTCTGGCACGGACCAGGCGGACGACTGGACCCTGGCGATCGCGCGGTTGATTGAGCGGATACGGCTTGCGGACAGACGCATGACGGCTCCTTCCTTCAGTTGGGGTGGAATTGGTTGTGGGGGGTGTTGCGAGGTGGGCTATGCGGTGGCCGGTTGGAACTCGGAGAGCAGCAGGCCAGGCTGCTCAACCAAGCGGAACAGGTCGTACTCGGAGAACGTGCGGTCAAACTTCTCCGAGGTGAATTGGTCTTCGCAACCTTCGAACGACAGCATGTACCATTGCTCGCGCTGTCGATCGAAGACGTAGATCGCTCCCGATGCGCCGTTGTCCGGCACCATCTGCAGGAGCAGGACGCCCTTGGCTGTCTGTATCCACCGGGTGGCTATCGCTTCTCCGATTTCGAGAAATGCGGCGACAGTTTGCTCGACGGAACTGGCGGCACGGTCCCGCCAACTGAACATCTTGTAAGCGGACATCTTTCCTAAGCTGGGTTGCATGGCGGTTCTCCTTTCTTGTGGGATTGGGGGTTGGCTGGAGGTTGTGAACAGGAGACTCATGGGTTTCGGTTCCTTGGGTTGCGGGCCCTCACGGATGGCACATTTGGATCGAATACAGCGATAGCGTTGGGGGCATGGGACGTTGAAGCTAATGTCGATGGCGCGCTGACGTCTTCGGAGGAGGGGCAGTCTATATATGTGGCCAAGTGAGATTGGCCGGCGAATCGCTCCCAAAGGCAGCTGTTCTTGTCGAGCCCCCCAAAGGGTGGGCGGGCGCTTCGGCGATGATGCACTCATTCAGGTCCTCAAGCGCGTTTACGAAGAATTGCCTGCGCGGGTCGGCGAAATCGACTCGCAATGAGGATGTGCTTGGTCATTGCTTGGCGCTTTTGCCATGGCGATCGTAAAATTGTTTGCATTGACATCCCAAAAGTCAAACCTCAGGATCCATCGCGTCCCATCTGCTGACTGGCAGACGGAGGACCTCGATCAACTCTGGTCGCGAACCACTACCGAGCTCCTCGAAACTCGCGAAGTCTCTGTGCATGCTTTTCTAGATTATTGCCGTGTCTTGCAGGAGTTGCGCGACTGGTTTTTGCAGCAGGATTCCAAGCAAGGTTTTGAGAAGATCTTCTTCTTTCTACGCGGCGGCTTCTTCGCCTACAGCTACCTCAACAAGATCGCGTTGCTCCTCGATCGCGCCGTCATTTTCGGGGGATTGAGCCATGCGCTTGGACCGGAAGAGAGATTCAAAGAGTACCTGCGTTCGATGCTCGACGTGGCGCTCAAGAATGGCCGAACCACCATACGAATCCTTGTCGTCGACGAAGTGAAATCCGGCAGCGGTATGGGATGGATACTCAAGGCGATCCGCAGTGTCTTCGATGATCCTAAGCAGAAAGTCGCCGTCCGGTGCGACCTGACGCTTTGCGCAATACGACCAGACACAGCCATGTCGCCGGAGTTGCAGAAAGCGGTGCGAAGCTGGACTCGCGAGTCGAACTCGGAGTCAACAGTCAGTGTCTCCGTGAAACATCTCGCAGGAACTTTGTTGGGATATGACGACGACATATTGTGCGGCATTCGCCGCAGTTCGCTTGGAGACGCAGGGGAAGAAAGCTACGACATGGTTAAACACAGCGAGGGGGTCGTGAACTTCGTTTGCCAAGAGAACGACATCGGAATCGCAATCATCGGCCTCATCCGCAGGACCTGTCTTGTCGAAACTCTCGCGTATACAGCTTTCTCCCTGACGGAAGGTAAGCGCAATTCCTTGAATCGTTACATTCGATCGGGAATCAAGATTCGCGGCTGCGAGACCTGCAAAGCTCGTCTCCAACCGATAGGTCCAAATGGGAAGTGACAGCTCAGCCGAAAAGTAGCGACTGCGGAAATGGTGAGTCAGAGAGCGTGACGCCGGAGATAAGCGGCAATGTCACTGCTTCCCAATTCATCGTACCTTTCGACAGGGTCGGAGCACGCTCCCGTGCTGGCGTGTAACTCATGTTGCCAAGGCTTCCTGTTCGCAGGCGAGATCTCCGGGGCCCAATGAAGATCACAGGACGAGGCGCTCATTGACTATGACTTTTCGGTTTGTCGGCAGACCTCCGGCCTCTCGATTCATGCGGTTCATTCTTCCAGTTCCGGCAACCACGGTCATCTGTTCACTTTCACCCTTGCAAGACATTAACTTAAGGTCAATGTACAAGCGGATAGTCAAGAAGCAAGTCTCTGATGGGCCTCGACTTAAGCCAGGCCAATTCTGCTTAATGGGTCGGCAAAGCAGGTCAAAAGGACGCGAATGGGACCGCAATGGGATGTCTATGGGGCGGCAATGGGATGCAAGGATGCTGCGCGAACACTAAACTGAACCTGATGACCTACGACGATCTCCGCCTCCTCATCGACTACAACTACTGGGCACGCGACCGGGTGCTCGACGCCGTAGCTACGATAACGCCCGAGCAGTTCATATGTCCCATGGGCAACAGCTTCAGCTCGGTGCGCGACACCGTCGCGCATATCTGCGCCGCCGAATGCATCTGGATCACACGATTGAAGGGCGAAAAGCCGCAGAGACTTCAGAAACCGGACCGCCTTGCCGATGTCGACGCAGCCCGCAAGGAGTGGGCCGAACTGGAAGGCGAGATGCGCGAACAACTCGCAAAATTGGGGCCGGAAGCTGTGGAGCGCACGATCGAGTACCAGGATCTTCGCGGTAACAACCAATCGGACGTGCTCTGGCAGACATTGCAGCACATGGTCAATCACGGCACCTATCATCGCGGACAGATCACCACGATGCTGCGACAGCTTGACGCATCGCCGCCGAAGTCCATGGACCTGATCGCCTTTTATCGCGAACGAGGTCGGAAGGCTTGACCGGGTAAGCACGGGACGCCCGTAAACGTACGCCCGGTACGCCGCGCTCCTCGCTTCGCGAATTTCTAAGAAATTGGGTCCGAGCGCCGCACGCACCAAAGTTAATCACAGGCTCTAGAGTTGACTCCCGCTCAGGAAGTCTCGCAGTAGCACGACCTCGGAGTTGTTTGAGTTCGTCAACGTGCGAGTTTCAAGCAATGATCGACGGAATGCGTCGCTCAAAACGAAGCCGATCCGCTTGCGAATTGCGCGCAATTCCATGGCGAGCAGATACAGGATGTCGTCATTTGCGGCGAGATATAGAACTGCATCTGTCGTCTCGTCCCGCTCAAAAACTTCCCGAATTGCGCGGTACCTGGCGGCGGCTTTTGGGCTCCGCTCGTATTCGATGCCGATTGTGCAGCTCCTTCCGCCTACCTCGATCCCGGCAACGGCGTCGAAATCTTTTGCTGCCCCATTCTCCAACACCAGATTCTTCGACGCGATTTCGAGGTCCGATTTCCAGGAATGAAGCACGCCTGCTTTGGCAAAAGCGACCCGTATACTCACCATCTCAAGAGCGTGGGGAACCTGGGAAGGATGGAGAGTCGCCTCCGTTGCGCTCGGAAGCGAGAGCAAGTAATGGCCACGGGATTCGAGAAAGATGAGTCCCTGCTGCGTGATTCCGAAGACTGGCGTTCGAAGATGCGTCTGTCCTTGAAACCTCGTTACCAGCCCGGCTTTCTCAAGGCGTGTCAGCCTCCAACGCAGCGACCGCGGGCGTTCAGTGATGATTTCGAGCGACAACAGATCGCACAACTGATCAAAACAGATAGCCCGCGCGTTCCGCACATGCAACAAGACCGGCACGTCGCGCGCATCTGAGAGTGCGATATGGCCCTTGTAATACCTCACTGGAGCGCTCCTTCGCCGCCGACGCCGAGCGAAATCCTGCACCGAAAATGATCGACCTGCCATCGCCCCAGGTCGCTCTCGACCCAATCCCCGCTTCCGAACAGCAACATTGCTTCGTACTTTTCGCCGCGCAAGCTGATCGAGATTGGCTGGACGCCGGCAGACTTCCAACCCGGTCTGGCGAACTGAATTGCGCCGTGCTCCGCGGATTTGAGCGTGACCAGGTAAGCGTCGGGCGCCATCTCTGTGCTGCGGCGTTCGAAAAGCAGGTGCATCTTTCCGGCGAATTGTCGGGGCTCCGTGCACAGAAACGTCTTCCCTACGGCGCGCAATGGGAACTCCGGATCGAATCCGCTGTGGGAATTGAAGCGGACCCGGCCGGGAAAGATTGCACAGTGACGGAGGCGCCTTCCCGACATGAGGGCCGCGGCATTGAACCAGGCCGCTCTCCGCCGGAAGCTAAACGGATCATTCGTGTCGCGTGAATGCATGGCCCACCAGTTCGTCCCGAAGCTGACTACGCGAACGTGCATGCCGACAACTCCGCCGTAAGCATTCCCAGGACGGCGCTAGTCTGGAGCATTCGCTCGGGGGCGCGGAGCGAATCGAGGAACCAGATGCGCTCGAAGGAAAGACTGGGAAGCGACCGATTTCCATCGCGGAAAAGGGTGAGAAGCTTGTCCAACTCGGCCATTGCGTGCGCAAAGGCGATTCCCTCGGCACTCTGGGCCCCGAGTTCCTGAAGGAGATACTCGTCCCAATCCTCGACGACCGGGTGGTCTTTCACATCCCTCTTGTAGACAACCCAGAGCCTGAAATACAGGTTGTGCTGCGCAAGATGGTTGCGCAGTTGCTGAATCTGTTCTCGTGGGGAAGGCAGAGTTCGAGAATCACCCTCCGACGTGTTGGACTGCGCTTGATTGAAGAGGTGAACGGTGAGGTTCCGAAGTACCTCCCCATTCAGAGCCTCCAATGCAGCCGACCGTTCTGGATCCTGAAGCATCTCGATGCGCTCAAATTCCTGCGCAATCGGAATGGGAAACGGAAGTCTCTGCATGCGGTAGAAGCTCCGAAAGAGCTCCATACGGCCGAAGGCAAGCGCGTAAGGCTTCTCCGGTACAGGAATCTCACGACGGACGTGGAGGAGCCAGTCGTCATGGCTTGTGAAGTCGGATGGCGTCTTTCTGGTCATTCTGGCCCTTTCAAGCGCCCTTGAGAGTCGCATTACGACGTCGCTCCTGGTCAAGCAGTGTGGTCGTTTGGTTCAGGCGCTGTTTAAGATTCTGTTCGCTGTTCTGCAGCGCTTCCACGCGCCGCTGCAACAGGAGATTGTTTTGCTGCAGGCTCGCTGTGGTTGCATCTGGCGCCGAGGCTTCGATCTTCTCCGCCTCCACCGGCGAGATTTCATTGCCATGAGCGACAATGCGAACGCCCCGCGTCAAGCTTCCGTTCGCCTCGGCATCCTGTTGCGAAGGGCCTGGCTTCTGAGACAGACTCCTTTCCACATCGGCGTTATGGGCTTCAACCAGCTGATTGAACTGCTGGGTCCGGCGCTCAATTTCGATCCTGTCGCTCACGCGACCGTTCCATAATTGTGCAATAAGAGACGCCGCGATGACTTCGCGCTTGTCGGCGGCGCGCCACTGAAGAAGGACAATGCCGACCAGTCCGCTGAGCAAAAGCAACGTCACCACATTCGACCAGAAGAAGAGATCGTCGATGGTGTTTTCAACGACAGCGTCCCGGGCGGATTCCATCGACGCGCCATAGTCGATGCCACGCGGATTGATCTTGCCCAGCGCGTAGTCAAGAAATCCCTGGCGTTTGGGGACAGACTGCGAGGTTGGAGTGGTCGGCCGGTCCAGAGTCTGACCAAAAGATTGCCCGTGCATGCTGCTGAGCAGGATGGCAATCGCTACCCATCGAATGATGACTGGACTCCGCATCGTCACTCTCCACTCGCCGCACCAAGGAACAATCCCGCCGTTCTCCTGCGTCGCTGTTTCCGGTTCTCGGCTTCCTTGAAGCGCAGATTCACACCGACCTCGGGGTCAAGATAGCTGTGCATCTTGGGATAGAGGTAGGACTCAAGTCCCTTTACTTGAAACCGCGGTGCGCGCCGGACGTGCAGGTGAGAATGGAGCGTCCCCTCGCGGTTGTCCGCCATCAGGATCTCCATCTGGCCTACCGGCAGGTTCTTGATGTGGTCCTCGCGGGCGCGGGTCTCTTTGATGTCGCTTTCGCTCCCGGTTCCTGTTTCTGTGTATTTCGTCGAGAAAATTCCGGTGCGGCGCACTGACAGGCTGCGGCGCTTCGTCGCAATCCGGGCCGAAGCCTTCAAAAACCATTGCGCCGTATTCTCCTCGGAGACATTCATGATCATCTTCGTTCCCGGCGCAGAGGATACCTCGTCGGCAAACGCCTGGCTCACGCGCTGCAACTGAGGCATGCTCTGGAAGGAAAACAGAAATGACACGCGCGCACCGCGTGCCGTTTGGAGCACCTGCGTAAACCCCGGATAGGCGAAGGGGGCGAACTCGTCCAGGATCACCGAAAGCATAGGTTCGTCGGCATCCCGGTTGCTGGCAGGCTGCGCGTATCGCTTACCCACCATCAATTGAATGTTCTGGAGCAGGATCTTTCCCAAGGCTTCGACGGCGCGCTGATTGCGGTTTGCATTGAGGGAGACGAACAGGATGAGATCGTTATTGAGAACGTCGTCGAGCGTCAGCAAGTCCTGGTAGGAGCCAGTCACGATCGACAACTCGTCCTCGAGGAAGCTCAACAGCTCATTCAAGAGTCCCTGAATCTTCTCGACACGCTCGCGGTCCGAGAGTGACCGTTGCAGCATTTTCACGGACATCTCGAAGTTCAATCGCTTCTGCATGGAGATCCCCGGCGAGGAGGCAAGCCGAGCCTTCGCAACCGCAATCTGTTCTTGCAGGACCTGCTCATCGAGCGCCATCACCAGCACGTCGTAGACGTTGAACATCTTGCCGGTGTACTGAAGGATGCGGACGAGGTCCGAGAGATAAGCCTCCTGGTGGCCCTTGAAGAAATCCTCGCGCAATCCGAAGGAGCGGAAGATGAAGTTCACATGCTCCTGGTAGGCGTCGTCGAGCGCGTAAAAGGGGTTGTAGCGTGCCGACTCTGAAGGATGCGTTGGATCGATCACGCGCAGATCCTGCAGGCGGCCGGCCGCTTCGATGTGCGGAAGAAGACGGTCAAGGAACTCGCGCTCGCCCTTGCCATCGAAGACAATCATGGGCATCCTGCGTGCGCCGAAGCGCCGTGTCAGGTCCTGGGCGATGATGTTTTCAAGGAAGGTGGACTTGCCCGCGCCCGTGCCTCCCACTATGACGCCGTGCTTCATCCGCACCGTATCCGGCCAAACCCAAGGCTCCTTGTGGACGTTATATCCGAGCAGCGTAGCTCCGGCCTGGCTGGCATCGCAGACCATCTTGGCGTCGTTGGATGCTGGGATCACGATGGCAGGGTGAGGCCAGTTTTCTTCTCTCTTCTTCCTTCGGCCAATCAATTGCGCAATGATGAGGCCGCCACCGAAGAACAGGATGGCGCCATTCAGGAAGATTTCAAGGCACTGGGCATTGCGCAGATGGAGTCGCGATACTGCGACGTACCAGCAGAATCCAACGGCGGCGCAAGCGAATAGCACAAGGACGCCGGCGACATCCTCCGGCCCTCTCTGGCGCCAGCCGGGCTGATCGTAGTACGGGACCATCAACGTCCTCCGACGGAGAAGTAGGTAAAGATACCGACCAGAGCGCACAGGAGAACAACCGTGAGAACGAGCAACGGGCTCGGTTTCCAGCGGCCCTTCTCATCGACCGGTTTTAGTTCATCGGAAAGGGATTCAAGAAGGGAGTTCTGCAGATTGGACTCGATATCGCTGCGGTAAATCTGTATGAGCGCCTGGCGCACTTCCTCCTCCGAGATGTAGCCGTTTGCGTCCATTGCTAGAGAACAACCTCGACCTTCAGCGGCCCATTCTGGTCAGCGCCGAAGTTCAATTGATATATCTGCGGCGGATTGCCCGTCGAACTTCCAATGCTGATGACGCCGGTTGTCTTCTCCCCCGGCGCAAGATCGCGCGAGCCCGATTCGGCCTGCGTTACTGGAATGCCAGAGACCTGTCGCGCTTTGAAGGCCGCGAAGGTCTGTGAAGTGATCTGGTGATTCCTGAGACTCACGAGCGATATCGGCTGCTGGCTCGGAAGCGGGGCGCACACATCAGGTGTCGTCACCCGAAACGGAACTTTGGTCTGATTGGTAACCGAGTACCGAATATAGAGCTGGTCCTTCGCTCGGTAGACTTGTTCGAGTGCAATCTGCACGCGGTCAGCGGACGGCTTTGTCGCATCGTGTGCTATTTCCTCGACCCCCATCAGCGCCTGTGCCAGCACAAGCGATGCGATCTTGCGGATCTCGGCGTCTGACGGTTCGGCTGCAGTGCGCGCGCTCAAATGTGGATTGGGCGCGGGCTCGGTGCGGACAAGCACATCCATTGCCGCAAGCTGGCCTGCAGGGTCGAGTTCATAGCTCAGCTCACGCGAAGCAGTCCATACGAAGAGATTCGTGGATACTCCCTCCCGGAGCGGCTTCACAAAGACCTTGTCGTCATGGCGCTCGACCTGGAAGCTGTCGGGATCGGCTATGGCGAGCGTGGTCACCGACTCGCCAAATTCAAGAACTGTGAGATGGTTCAGCGAAGTTTCAATGTGACGGATCTGGCTTTGGCTGGTGGTCTGCGCGCCCGCAGCGGCAACCGCAAGAGCAAGGGAAATCGTCGTGAGCGTTTTCATATTAGCCTCCTGGGGCGCAACGCTTATCTCAAAAACGGAAAGGAGAAGCAGAGCCAAAAGCTCACGCCTCTCCTTCGCCGGCTAGGAGTGCCCCAGGGGAACGGGAGCACTCGTGTTTTCGAAGAGCAGATTGCGCTTCCCCTTGTACTGAAAGAGAAAGACCCTCTTTTCACACTCCGGGCCTTCGGGATTGGCGATTCGTTCGACGAGGAATGCCCGCCGCTCATCGTCAAACCAGGCATAGCCGTTGACGGTCTTCGGCATTCGAACCCGAACCCGCTGGCCGCCAGTCACCTCCGCGAAAGCATCGACCACCTCCTGCGGAAACGACTGGAAGAGGACCGCGCCGGAACCTGTGCCGCCAGTGACGACTGCATTCATCGCCTGCGCCCACGCCCGCCGGTTCTCCTGCTTGCCTTGCGCCCAGTAATGAATGAACAGGTGCAGGGAGGTGAATTGATCCCTTGCATCCTGCTCGTGTTCCCAGAGAGTTGCCTGCGCCCTGTTTCGCGCAAGCACCGCGGACCTTCTCTGTTCCTTGTCTTCGCTCTGGCGCACGGCTTCCCATAGCACCTGAGCGTCTTTCAATTGCTGCTTGACCTCTTCCTCGCGCTGGACAATTCGGCTTGCTATGTCCCCATAGATGGAGTTCACCAACTGGCATTCCTCGAACATCTCCAGAGTTACTTGCTCTCCCGAGAAGAGTCCACGGAAGTCTTCGATTCCCATCTTCTCTTCAAAGCCGTTGCCGGTTTCGTCGGGAAGAAAGCCGAGTTCCTTGCGCAGGAGGTTATAGAGCCTTCCAACCTTGTCCGTATCCGCGATTTCAAGATGGGCCGGCAGGTCCGACACTCTCCGCTCCCGCTTGTAGCGGAGCCAGGGCGCCGGCGCTACCTCCTTCCTGATCTCACTGACGACAGACTCATCAATCTCGACCCTGTGTTTGAGGGAATCGAGTGCGTTCTGCAGTTGCTCGACGAGCTTGTAGGCCAAGTCAGGGCGTCCCGCCGCAATGCACGAAGTCTTCAGGTCGGTGATCGAACCGATCCGGTTCCCCCGCGCCTTCATGGCAACCGGGCACGCATTCCACCAGGGAGACTTGGCTTTCTGATGCTTTGTCTTTTCCTGCCGGAACTTTTGCCCATACGCGATCCTTCCCGCAACGAACTTCGGGAACTGATCGGACGGCATCACGCAAATGGTGTCGAAGTCGAAATCGCCGCCGTTCTTGCTTGCAGTCTTCGAATGGAGAATGTAAGTTCCCTCCATCCTGAGTTGACGTTCAAGAATGGTCGCGACCAGCGTCTCATCGAGGTTGGCCGTGCCCAGCGCCTGTTTGAGCGCCGGAACAAGCTCTTCGTTGGTGAGATGGCGGATGGGCAGAAGATCCTCCTGCATCCGAATCGGATAACGGATGCAGAGACCCATTTCAGCCGTCAAAGATGTAATCGAGCTGTCATCGGGTATCCAGTCGGACGCCGAGAGAACCTTTCCCCGGTGTTCGATCAGGACGCCGTCATCCGCTAAAGCGAACGATGGCAGCTTCAGATCCGCGCTCGTGCAGGCACGAAACGCCCAGCGGGCCAGCTTGCGGTTCAATTGATTGAAGACGTAGGGAATCTTGATTGCATTTCCGCTACGGTCCGCAAGGAGAACCGCCTCCGCCGGATCACATCCCTCTGAAACGGAATCGTCCTCTCGCTCCATTGAGTCGGGATCGAAGTTGACGCCATCGTCGATCGTTGTAATCTCTGACTTGCCGATTACTTCGAACAACGCCTGGTAGTCCCCTTCGTCCCATGCCTTCCGCATCGTCTTGATTCGTTGGAGCGCCCACAGCTTCAATTCAAACTGCAGCGCCTCTTCCGAAGCATGCTCGATCAAGGTGTAGCTTGACCCAAACTCCGATTGACGGGAGATCTGTTTGATCCCGAGAATCGCCGGACCCGTGAACATGCGGCCCGATGTGCCCAGTTGTGGAAGAAATCGAACCCCTCCCTTCAAGGCCGGTTTGCAGGCGCTCTCGGGCAGAATGACGTCGACCGTGAGCCTGTCAGCCACGCGATCGCTCATCGCCTTCAATGCGCCCTTTGCCTGCTTCGGTTCGCGCGCGTCGAATGCCAGCCGAAACTGGCAAAAACGATTTGTGCCGATCTTCAGCTTCCGGTAGAGGGATTCACGCACCCAGCCTCGGCAATCGTTGGTGCCAAGGACATGATCCTTGACCACAGCGATGCGTAGATCGGGCTCCTCGACCATCAGCTTGCAGTCGGAGACAAGGATCGCAAAGTACACGATCGCCGCCTCGGGCCAATGCTGAAAGCGCTCAGCAATCTGGTCGGCGTGCGCATGATCGACGAAGTAGAACTTCCCATCCTTCGCCGAACCGCTGGCGCCGACCAGTTTGTACTCGACCCCGCCGTAGTTGAGGCTCGCCATGCGGTTTTCCACCACAGACTGCTCATACGGCGTCAACTCATATGGCACACTGACTCGCGCGACTCGGATGCCGGGATAGAGTTGCCCGAGTAGCTTTCCCTCGAGCGTATCTTTCCGTCCGAGCTTGGTTGGCTTGCGGGTCACTTCACCGGACGCATCAATCCGCAGCTCGAGAATGAGCCGTTGATCGAGTGCCGCGTTTTGTGTCCTGTTCGCTGTCATGTTCTCCTCACTTGTCTGGCGCTTCAAGACGAAGTGACAAGAGATTGGCTGACGCCGGTTTCTTGTCTCTCGCCTGGCCGCCCGGGTTAGGGGTGGGGTGTTAGCCGAACCAGGTTTTGAGAGTGCAAACCGGGTCAGCGGAATTCCTCATCGCGAGAAGCGATAAGGCGTCAAAGGAGGCGACATGAGCCGTATTTCAGGTTTGTCCCCTCTTTGAATCCGTGCTGACCGCTGCTACTTATGCGGCACCCTACTTGCGAATGGGCCGCTTTACCAATGTCGGAGATCCTTCCTGCATCTCCGCCTCCGCCTTGTAGGCAAGGAGGGTGTAGATCACGCCGTTCTTCGACTGAAATGCCTTGATCAGAGCCTCGCCTTCGCTTGGCACCTCCACTCCGAGTTCGGGCTTCTCAACCGACGATCCCTCTTTGGCAAGGAAGTATCGGACGACTTCTTCCGTCTCCTTGCGCGACCTTCGGCCGGGTTTCGCCCCAGCAATTTGTTGAGCCGGCGGCTGCATTTCGGCAACCTTCGCGAGTGCGGTTTCCATCATTGACCTCCCTTGTTTTGAGCGGCGTCACTGTCCAGAGTGGCATCCGGCGCGTTCAGGATGCGGTCACGGCGCTCGCCATCAATCGGCCGTTCGCTGTAATCCGCAATCCAAAGGCCATCCGGGTTCACATCGGAACGCTTGTCGGCGATCAGACGCACTCGATACTCGTTCACGAAGTGATCGGTGGTCTCGTTTCCGTTCGAGAGATGGTGAACGTCCTTCACGCCGTAGACCAAATACGTGAGCGGCTCGCCGGAAACCGCATCGATCTCACGCAGATGAAAGACAGACTGCACCTGGCCGTCGTCGATCTTTCCGCGGGTGTCATCCTCTCCCATGGCCTTCAGCGTGTAGGCACGCAGGTTGCGCGTCATCATATTCAGACTGGCTGCCCAGTGGTCGTCCACGTCGGCCGGCGAGTAGTTGAGGTAACTTGTGAGGAAGCGCTTCACGAACGCCTCGTCCAGGAATTCATCCGTCCCGCCGGTGGCGAGGTCCGACACAGCGCCTTTTGCAGGCTTACCGACCACTGAGGCATCGCCGTTGGGACCGATACGAATTACCGTCGGCGGCTGCATACGCACAAAGATGGCGAACCCAATGGCCACGAGCGCAATCGGAATGGTCAGAAATGCAAGAAGCCAGGCGCGGTTCGCGTTTGCCCGGAGCGCCCCATCCATTTCGTAATACTTCGGCCTCGCAATGGCTGCTTCGTCTGCTTGAACGGTGCTGGTATGCATGAATCCTCCTAATCCTGATTTCTGGCTGCGCCTGCCAGGCCGCGAGCAGCAATCCTGGCGGCGTGATACGCGCTCCATGTGCCCAGGTTGTAGCGATGCACGCTCGGCCCTCTCCTTGCCGGCGCCGACGATCTGGATCCCGCGTTGGGTCTAGCGGTTGCAACCGTAGACTGGCCTTGCGAAGTACCTGAGCCTTCGGCTGAAACGGCGAGCGCCCCGCCGCTCTCCTCACTGGAGTTATCGGCGCCCATCACGTCACTGATCGAGCTGCGAATCTGATCTGCATGACCCTCCAGGGTCAGGGAGCCATCTTGGAGCCCACCGTCTTGGAGCCCAGAGCCGCTGCTTCCCGAATAGGCTGCGATCGCCGGCTGTTGTGGCGGGGCCGGTTGGTTCCCGCCTGCCGACGCGGTGAGCGCTCGTGCAGAGCCCGCAGTCGCTGCACCGGAGGAGGTTCCTGCTCCCGCTCCGCCTGCTGAACCGGCTCCTGCTCCTGCCGCCGCCACGCCTGCTACGGCACCCTCGATGCCGGCTGCGCCCGCAGTCAGAGCGGTGACTGCGGTACCGACCATCGCCACAGCGGTGCTTCCAACGTCTCCGCTGACGATCCGCTTGGCAATGAAAGGAATCACAGCGATCGCCAGCGAGTAGACGATGCTGACGATCCCGATCAAGAACGAGCCTTCGAGGTTCCCCAGGCCACCGAGGAAATCATTCTGGTTGAGCATTTGGCCAACTTGGCCCATTTGCACGGCTGTGATCAGCGCGCCAAAACCGCCATACAGGATCGGCCAGGCATTCCAGACGAAGATGTTTTCGATGTAGGATTTGGCAAGGCGGTTCGCGCCGCCAAGCGGCATGAGGGCGATCACAATCGGCCCGAAGATATACAGGACGCTTCCGTAGAAGATGTAAAAGAAACCGAAGATCACGACGACAATCGGGTAAAGGAGATAGGCAATAATGATCAACAGACCATCAATGAGCCCTGCGATGGAACCCGTGATTAGGCCCCACATCTGTTGAAATCCGGCCTGGTTATATTGTGTTTGAAGATCGTTTGCCCAATTCTGAAGGACATTTCCTCCGGATGCGTTACTCACCCAATTGCCGGCATTCACGAAGCCTTGGTTAATCGTCGTGAAGGCCGTCCCGTAGTTCATCACCACAACAGCGGTGACCACGTACTTGATTAGACCTGTGCCTAATCCACGCACATCTCCACCATGCATCGCCGATTGATAGACCTGCCACAGAAAGCCGACCAACAAAACGACATACGCGACGTTCTGCATCCCGGAAGTGATTCCGGTCGAGTCGATGCCCGACACAGCCTGTGTCAGGAAGCGCTCAAACAAGTTCAGTTGCGTCCCTTGAAAGAACGCGAGCGTCAACTCGGGATGTAAGCTGGCGAACACCATGCCTGTCACCTGTTGGTCAGCGATCCGTTGATAAGGCCATTGTTGTTTGTGTTGTCTGCCGTGGCGAGTTTTGCAACCTTGCTCTGGTTGGCAAGATCGATCCCGCGAGTCCGCATCAGCTCCGCCAACGCTGCCTGCGTGTAGGCATTGGCCCGCACAACCCACGCGTCGGCTTCGGCTTCGAGAATCGGGGCGCTGCCGGGAGCGGCCTGCGAGATCTGCTGGCCCATCTGGTTGGCCTCGTTCAGCTCCGCATCCGCAAGGGCGTCGATCTCAATTGCCCGCTTCATTGCGTCCTGAGCCTGCGCATCCGTCATGTCGGTCATCGTCCTCATCTGCGGGGATGCGGCGTTCTGCGGCATGACGACGCCATACACGTTCTGAAACTGGCCGGAGACAGTCGGCACGTTGGCCGCGTTGCGTGAGAGCAGAAGGGTTTCGAGATTCTGCGACTGCGGCAGAGTGGCGCTCGACACGTTGACATGGAACAGGTTGCTGATCTGATTGAATTGCCCTTCGAACTGCATCACCGAAGTCTTCGCCTGGTTGATCGCGGCGAGTGGGTACATCACCTCCTGCTCATACTTCGCCACGCTCTGCTCGTATTGGTTGACAGTCTTGAGCGGCGCCGCAATGTAGGTCGTCATCAGAGACTGCATCTTTTGTAGCGCGGCGAGAATCGCCGCCAGATCGATGCCGAATTGCCCGTTCGCTCGTGTCGGGAGAATCGCCAGCACGCCGAGCCCAACCACCGCCGCTTTCAGCAACGTGGGGCGATACCACGGACGCGCCTCGCGTTGAGCCTCTTCAAACCCCTTCATGGGCTTTGCTGGCTCCGGCAAGAGGAGAGGCTTGCGCCGCCAAAAGAATGACCTGCGCTGTTTGTTGGGGTTCTTTTTCGGATCCGTCATGGAAGTCTCCTTATCGCGCCGTTAGCGCTCCGATGATCAGGCTGTTGATGCCGCCGGTCGCCGCTGTCCGGCGCTTGACGAGAACGTTGTCGTGAGCGATACGACCGGCCTCCTGACGCAATTCCGCCGCAAGCATCTTTTGCATGAATGCCTGGCAGCGTAGATTTGCGACCTGAGCCTGGGCCGTAAGGAAGGGGTTGGAGCCGGGCGTGCTGACCGCGACCTGGTTTTCCATCTGCTCGGCGGTCTGGAGAATAGCGTCGCCGCCCTGGTCGGCGATGAGGGTTGTTTTGAGGTTCTCCTGGCCCAGAGCGTCGTCGACATCCATCATGACCCGGTCCTGCGGCGAAGCTGCATTGACCTGAGGGATCGCCCCATAGTTCGTCGTGAAGCTGGCCTGCAAGGCCGGGATTTGCGCTGACAGATGGCTGTGCAGAATGCTTTCGAATTGTTGTGGACCGGGCGTGACCGCGCTCGTGAAGGACGTATTGAATATCTGGTTCATCTGGCCGCGAAAGCTGTTGATCGAGTTCGCGGCAAAACCGCGGGCCTGGTTGAGAGCTGCAAGTGGCGCGACCGTGGTCTGATAGAGCTTCTGTATTTGCTGGACAACCTGGTTGATTTGGCTCAAAGAACTGCCGATGTCGTTCTGGATCGTGCCGAAGATCTCTCCGAAGACATCGAAGATGCCGGCGTGCGCGCGCACGGGTAGAAGCATTGCAATGCCGAGGACGAACGCGGCAGCCAGCCATTTCGAACGACTGCGCCGATCCTTGACTGCGCCTGGAGCGGCCGCTTCTTCTGCGTACGGAACGCCGTTCAGCAACAATGTTTCCTCCGGTTTGCGATCGTTCTGTTTCATTGCACAATCACCTCCTGAACCTGTCCGGAGAGTTCAACCGGCAGCGGCGCCAGTTCCGCCAGCCCGCGCGGGTATTGTGCGGCAAGCTCCTCGTAGGCCTGGATCAGCGGGAGCTGCCGGTGCTGGCGCAACCACCACTTTCGGAAACTTCGCTCCCGTGCGTAGGTGGTCGTGATCCAGTAGTCCACGGCGCTTGGAACGATCCGAATCGCGTGTGTAGATTCCGCCTTTTCCCCGATCGCTATCAGAAACTCCGCGCTATGTCCCTTCTTCGGGTGGGCGAAGGTTTTGATCTGATTGAGAGCGGTTTCGTTCAGGTGAACGTGCTCCCGGAGCGCGGTCATATCGCCCGGCTGCTTGCCGATGATCTTCGTCGTTGCGTTCTTGACGATGCCGGCGCCATGCTCATTGGGCCGGTCCGGAGTCCCCACGAAATCCTCCGGTGTCTGGCTGATTCCCCAGACGCTGGCGTTGCGTTTGCGGGCGGTGCGAAACAACTGCACGACAACGCTTGCGAGGATCGGTGATTCAAGAAGCGCCCAGCACTCGTCGAGCAGAACAATGCTCGGCTGACCCGTGAATCCCGACGCTCGATAGGTGGCCGTATGCGCGATCAGAAGGCTCATGGCCCGCTCCAGGCGCGGATCGTCCTTCAGTTTCTCGACGTTGAAGTAGAGCCATGGATTGTTCAACTGGACAGTCGTCGGCCGGTCGAAGAGCCGCGCGTAAGGGCCCTCGTCAACCCACGCGCGCAGCTTGGTCGAGGCCATCTGAGCCATCGCATTGATCTTCTGATTGCGATCGCGGTCCTGCCAGTGTGCGAGTTCCGCGGCCAGATCCCCGATGAGCGGGATCGGGTTTGAGGTTTTGGCGCTGCATCTCTTGTATGTGGAAGCGATGGCTTCAAGCAGAACGCTGTCGAGCAAATCGATGTCGAGATCGGGTGGCGTGTTTTCGCCCAGCATATGCCGGGTGAGATTCTTCAGAAACGAAATCTGATCGTTCGAAGGCTTGGTCTCTCCGCGGGGCAGGTCCCAGGGGTTGATCGTTTGCTCCGAGTCGAGCGACATCTCGATCATCTCCCCGCCCATCAACTCGACCAGTGGCTGATAGGAGTCGCCCCGTTCGAGGATCGAAATGAGGGGATTCGCGCGGGCAGCCATCAACAGCATCTGCTGTGCGGCGAGGGTCTTGCCGCCGCCGCTTTTTGCCATCAAAAGGCCATTCGCGTCGGAAAGGTCGGGATCAAACATCGAGAACGGAATCAACTGGCGGAAGGGTGTCTCGAACAGAATGAGCGGGCTCCTGCGAGTGCCAGTCCACGGCATCTCGACCGGCACGAGATCGGCAACATTCGACGTAAGCATGTCCTGATCCCGCTTGTCTGCCTCGGCCATTCCCGGCAATGTGCCGAGAAAGATGCGCCGTTTGGCGATTGTCTCGGCCACGGCCTTCGCGCCGTTCATGTGGGTGAAGGCGTTCAGCACTTCTTGCGTCCGGTTTGCGAGTTCGCGCTCGGACCGTTCGAGATCGCGAAGGGTGACCGCCGGTTGCGAAGTCCGTACCACGACCGAAAGGCTCAGTTTGGCCGTTTTGAGGGAAGAAGAGATGATGTCGCGTTGCACCTGAATTAGCTGTGCCTGCGCCACTTCTGCTTCGGGATTGGATTTGAAGTTGCCATTCGCATCCTTCTGCGCAGCTGTCATCTTCTGGAGGCGCTTCTTATAGCTCTTGAGCACCTTCACTTGATCGGGGATGACAACTTGCCCGCTAATGACGATAGGGAAGCCAAGCGTCGAGAAGTTCTGCAGCATCCCAGGAAGAGTCGCATCGGGAAGTTCCTTGAGACTAACGACCCCGTAGAGATACCCATCGATATTCAGGTAGGTCTCGGTTTCATTGAGGATGCTCGCCTCCGTTGCCTGCTCCCGCGCGCTGCGGTACTCGATCATCTCCTCTCCGGGCACATACTGCCGCCGATCGCGCCGCATCGGGTGCTGAGCGTGCTTCAACTCTTCGAAGAGCTCCTGGGTGACAAGTCTCCGGGGCCCAAGGCTGGCCGCCTCCATCGACCCCTCGATGCCCCGGAGGATGGATTCAAACTCCGCCAGATAGGTCTCATGCTCCTTGCGTGTCCGCTGGATGGCCTTCTTCTGGCTCAGAGTGAATCCACCAATGCTGCGGTTCTGTTGTGCTGAGTGATAGAGCTTGGCGTGAATGCGAGGATCCCAGTTGAGGTAAACATGCAGCCTGTTCTCGAAGAAAACACCGCTGCTCTCCTTCTGTCTCCACATCCTCAGACGGTGGGTGTCAAGCGCCATCACCTCCGACTGCCCGGTGCGCTGTTCGTGGATGTAGCTGTCGAGCAAGTCGCCCAAGTGTTCTGATATCTCGTAGCGAAACTGAATGCGCATGCTGACGTCAGGCACGCTGCGGAACAGGGCTTCGAGCATCGACTTGGTCTGGTTGCGGTCGCTGTCGGTGGCAAAGTAAGCGAGGACGCCTCTGAGCTCATACCCCGCGACAAATGCGCCACTGGTGCGAACCATGATGTTGTCGCCCATTGGTAGATCCCGGAGAGGCAGCAACTCGCAAACGGCGGGCGCCTTCAACTTCCGTTCGTGTTCCGCATACGTCATCGGCATTGCTGAAGCCTCCGCGCTGACTTTCGACTCTCGAGTTGCAAGCCTTCTCTCGCGACCTTGACCAGGGGAGCGATGCGCTCATGGAATCGCGCCGCAAAGAGGACGCTCGCAAATACTGCTCGCGCCGCTTCGACATCCAGTTGCATGGCGACTGACCCGTCTGCTTCCAGCTTGATCGAGGCCTGCATTGGACTATTCCTCCTCGTCGACCACGTAAGCTTGCGTCAGTTCTGAATCTCGCTCAAGTGCGCACCAGGCTTTCGGAGCGAAGAACGAGCGGACCAGGTCGGTGAGATAACCGCGCGGCCTGCCGTACTTGAACAGGATCAGGAACGGCACCGCCAGTGCCGGCACGACGAACTCCATGAAGATGTTGAGCGGTATCCCAAACACATGCGCATTGCCGCTCACGAAGTGCGCCAGGAGATTCATCAGAGCTGCGAGCGCGAGCACTAGAATCAGGTCCTCAAACTCCAGGCCCAGAAACGTGACCTTGGTGTGGAGATTGCGATGCACCGGCGTCAGATCGAGATTCATTGCGCTACCCTCCAACTCCGTGGGCTTGTGTCACCATCGACTCGGCCAGGCGCATGATGCCTGAAACCGACAGCGCCGCGATCGCCGCGACAAACTTCCTGATCCAAGCCGAACCCGGATAAATCTCTGAAACGACTCCACCCATGTGCAGCGCCATCGCTACGAGTTGAGTCAAGGCGAACATGGGCAGGATGACATTGGCCGTCCAGTTCACGAGACTCATCGTCGCCATCCAGAAGACATCGGCGTTTGTCGCTCCGGTGTGCTGAACGAAGCCTTCCAGCGCGCGTAACATCCCCGAACACATCAACGATGCGAATCCCCCGTAAAGAAACTGCTCGAAGGGGCCTCCCTTGCTATAGCGGTACACGGCTCCTGCAAAGAACAGGCCAGCCATCGTGGGCATCATGGTGTTGCCGGCCCAGGATGCAAGGTTCGTGATTGCCCCATCGAGACTCATACGTTCACCTCACGCCGCCATCGCCTGGAAGAGCGCGAGAAGACCACTCACACTCAGAAAAGAGATTGCGGCGAAGACCAGCCTGGTCCAGGGTCTGTGCCGGACAAAGTTGATGACTGCTCCGACACAGGCCAGTCCCGCCGCGGCTGGCATAATCTGCCCGGCAATGTAGTTCCAGAGGGAGGTCAGCATGTCTGTCATCGCGTACTGCCCTCCCGAGTTCCATCCCTGAAGCAGTTGCATCGTCGCCGAGAGCGACATCAGAAAGAGCGCTGCCACGATAGAACCAAGCGGATTCTCGCCAGCCGCCCCGTCGAGCGTTGCCTTGAGGACGAAATACGCTGCAATCACGGGTACCAGCTTTGCGACAACGATCTGGTTAACGAAGTTCTTGAAGACCGTCTCCATCGCGGCCAGCCAGCTTGTGCCCACCGACCCACTTGCGGATGGAATGTTGATCCCTTGCGCCGCGATCCATGACAACAGTTGCGGAAGCGTAAGAAGGACGATCGTCCACAGAACCCACTTGCCAGTACGGCCGTTTACGTGGAAGTTGACCCCTCCTTCATGCCGCAGGCTCACTCCCGCGGCGGCCAGCGTGCAGAACGCCGCCGGCACCGCGAGATCGAGCAGCAGTTGCAGCAGGTCAAGAAGGAACTGTGGCGGTTGCATCGCTCAACGCTCCCTTATTGAATGCCTTGCGCTTGCGTGATGAAGCCCTCAGCCATGCGTCCAAGACCTGAGATCACCATGAGCGATACGCCGGTGACACCCCAGCCCAGATAGCCACGGCCGCTTTTGAAATGCCATCCCGCGATCCCGAGGCAGGCGACCGCGATCACGGGCGCGATGACGTTGCAGCTCCAGTTCACAATGTTGAGGACAGTGCCCTCGACCGTGGTCGCCTGCTGGCCTTGAACGGCCTGTCCGAACTGGGGCGACGTTCCGAGGTTTTGGGCTCTCGCTGCAAATGGCGCAAGGAAATTGCCCATCAGAATGAGGCCCAGCACAAACTGCAGGAATACGCGAGCCCAGTTGATTTCGTCGGGACGTTGAAACACGAGAGTTGAGGTTGTAGCGGACACTCGGGAGCGCCGCCAGAAGGCCGGTGCAGTTCTCATACGTTTTCTCTCCTGGACTCGGCTGCTCGGGGCATCCGTGTCGAGCCTGAGAATGGGTTGGAACCTGGACTCGGTCAAATACTCTGGAGGCAACCGAAAGCGGAAAATGCTCTATCTCCCGTCCTTTGTGTTGGTTTGCCGTTCTGAGAGGTCCGCGCCGCGTCTCAACCGTGGCGCGGCCCTGGCTCAATTTGAAGAAATCGGGCTAAAATCTCAATCGGAGGGGCCGGTGTCGCAAGCTGTCGCCAGGTCAGGGGCAACGGAATGGCGTCTGTATCGCAACTGAATTCGTATCAATGCGACCAATGCGGAACCACGAACATCGTGGCTGCCCCCGTCCTTTATCAGCAGGGAACACGCGCCTACTCTGGAACGTTTAATTCCGGGACGAGCCAGTCCTACTCTGCACAGGCCGCCGCACCGCCTAGCCCTCGTGGATACGGGCGACCTCTCGTGCTTTGGGGACCCGTGATTCTTTTTCTGTCTGTGTGGACCATCATTAGTTTCAGGTCCATTCTCGAACTCCCAAAAACGACAATGTTTAGGCTGGACTTGGCTGCTGTCTTTCTGCTCCTTGAAGTGTTTTCTTTTGTTGGTTTGGTCTTAAACCTTCGGAGCATCGCTCGCTATAACCGAGAGGTCTATCCTCGCCTCCATTGGAACTGGGAGCATACCTATATCTGCAGGCGCTGCGGGAAGCTCCGTTTGATCCCTTCATAGGCGCTGCCAGGCACAGGTTGATAAAGGCGAAAGAATCCCATACGGATGACGACGGCGGGAGGGCTGGGTTTATTACCCACATCTCACGATTTTGCCTCAACTCCACACTGAGGCATCGGGGTCGATCTTTGCTCATTTCCAAATTGAGCAATCGGGATCGAAGATGCCTCAACCGCACACTGGGTCACCCGGACCGATCTTTCCTCAAACGCGAATCGGGTCAACGGGAGCCAACTTTGCCCAACCGCACAGTGGGTCATCCGGAACGATTTTGCCTCAACTTCAAGATTGAGCAATCGGGAACGATTTTGCCTCAAACGCACAGTGGGTCATTTGGGCCGATCTTTACCCAAACGCGGCCTGCCTGAATCGACACAACTCTGGTCTGACAGCGGCAGAGTCCGCAAAGCATGAAAAGCGCAGGAGGCGCCGGAAGAACAAACACAACGGTTTTGCGATGGATGGTGCGGGGCTTGCCGCTATAAATCTCTCATAAGCTGCCCGCGAAGGGAATTTGTTCACAGCACACAGAAAGCCCTGGCACAGAGGCCAGGGCGAAGTGAGGAGTGTGTTTTGCGCGCAATCTACTGGGCCGTGGCGACTACCTTGTGAAGTTCGGCAGGGCTTTGTTCGTGCTTGGTGAACACGACATAGATCTTGGTGTCGGCGGGAACGGAAACGACCACGCGACTATTGGCATTGAGGCTCATGACTTCGGAATCGCCCGCCGTGCCAATATTCTCGGCCAGCCGCTCCCTAAGCATGTCGTCCTCGGAAAATGCGGCGCTCGAATTGTTGCCCGCCACCTCGGCAAGAACCGAGCCAATCCCCGAAGCAGCGCGCACCAGAAAGTTTTTCCCCGTGTTCTTCCCGAAGACGTTCCCCTTGATCGGCCCCAGATCGAGCCCGGTGCCAATCGCATCGATCTTCTCCCGCGCGCCATCGAGCAGTTCGATCTCGTCGAACTTTACGCTGACAAGACCGCTCCGATCGGCTTGCTGGAGTTGGCCATACACGCGCGCGCCGGCAGGAATGATGATCCTGTCGCCGATAGCGTAGGTGTACTCGACCACTGCTACCACGGGGGCCTGCACTGCGCTCGATATCTGGGTTTCGAGCTTGGCTTGAATGCGGGTTCCCGGCGTCAGTTCCAATCGTGATGCGCCATCGTCTTCGGAATTGACCTTAGGCGCTACCCCGGCCTGGCTCTGCGCCAGACTTCGCACGAAGATGATGGAAGCCTCCTTCAGGCTGTTCTGCTGCGCCTGCGAGGTATCTGCCGCAGGAGATCCGCCGTATGGCGCTGGATCTTCCCATTTCTGCTGCGTATCCGCGAAGGACGGTACGCCTCCGAGCGACGCAACACTGGCAGGCTTCGCCGCGGCTGGCTTGAGATGAGCCTGGTCGTTCAGGGATCGTGTCCGCCGGATATCACCTGGTCCCAACTGCCCGTTGGTGTTGTCTGGGGCCGGCGTGCGCACGGTGTCCATCAGAGGCGTTACGCTGCCCTTGGTTGGCTTCGTCACCTCCTGTTTCGCCTGTTGAGACGCCTGCCTCACTGGCACCGACGTTTTCGGCGACTTGCCCACGACAGCCGTGAACACAAAGAAAAGAACCGCAACGGCCAATCCGCCACCCAGAAGTACGAGTTTGCTCTTGCTGATCCCTTCCACTGCCTTTACGTCAGCTCGTGTCGCAAACGGAGCCGCAGGTTCAGGTTTCTCGTTCAGGATGGTTGATTCACGCGTCCGGATCGGCTCTTGGGATGCCGCCGGTTCAGAGGATTCGTCGAATGTGGTGGGCATGCTTCCGTTCCTGTTGGTGTCATTGACGCTCATAGCCTCTGTGCTCCTCTCTATTTACCGTCGCCGGAGATGGGTGGGGTGAACGGCAGGCGAATCAAGATGGGACGATCTACCTGGTCCGCCTGAGCGATCTGCAGAAACAGCTTTTCCGTTGATTCCTTGAAATTGGGCCGGTCGAAGACAACTATTCCGTCGGCTCGTTCTCCCGGCTCAAGCCGGGTTGCACTCAGCCTGTAGTCGCGGATTTCCAGCTGATCCGAGATGATGCCCTTGCCTTCCTTCTTTTTCTTTTTCGTGGCCTTGCGTCCCGTGATCTGGATCTGCGGCGGAACGATCTCTACAGGCTGATCCGAGCTGTTCAGGACGGAGTAAGCGATCACCGTCTCGTTGCTCAATTGGCGCATGTCGCCGATCGATGTCTCGATCTGCTTGTCCTCCCATTTCGTCCATTTGGGAGCATTCACTTTCTGCTGCTGCCTGAACTCCTCGTCGAGACTGGAAAGTGGCGCTAAGCCCGAGCTGGTGTCCCCGTTACTGATCTCGTGCGCAGGGCTCTTGCCAGCCGCGGTTGGCATCGTCGGGGTTCCGGAGTCCGAGGAGATCAGAAAGCTTCGTGCGGATCGGTATTCGATCAGGAAGTCCACCGGTTGCGATTGATTCGGGGTGCCAGTGCCATCGCTGACCAACTCCAGCGTCACGTGCTGGCCCGATTTCGTCGCTATCAGGAGGTTCGACTGAGCAGCCTGCTTGGTGATGGGCTTAACGTAGACGTACTCCGGCTCTCCCTCGTTATGCTCGGCCTTGAACTCGCCGGGACTGCCCAGAATGACGGATGTCACCTCTTCGGGCATACGGATTGTCGACTCAAACTCCGGCCGTAGATGGAGGATTGTGATCTCTCTCGGGTTGATCGTGATCGTGGCGACACGGGCTCCAACCGCTGCGTCCGTCGCGCTGAGGCGCAGTGGAATCATGAGGGCGATTGGAATGATCCAGCGAAATTTCATGGCAAAGACCTCCTCGGCGGCCTCATGGCCGCACATCTGCGAATCATGAACTGCCGCCGAACCGTTAGCACGTAGGCCACAACGTCCGGATTGTGATAGTTCAATTGCTCCCGGGCGATCCCATGGTCACCCGCGTAGTAGGCCGCGACGACCAGGCGCAGATCCCCGTGGAACTCCCACATCAGTGCCGTCACGTACCGCGTACCTGCCGCGATGTTCTCTTCGGTATTGAACGGGTCGATGGCGCCGAATCGTTTGGCGGTCGCCGGCATGAGTTGCATTAGCCCCATCGCTCCCTTATTCGAAACTGCACGCGGATTCCATCGCGATTCAATGTCGATCAGCGCCCCGATCAACTCAGGAGGCACTCGATAGTGCGCCGCATATTGGCGGACGAAGCCTGCCGCGGGCGCAGGATCGGCCTGTCCAAAGCAGAACCTGGGACATGCGAACAACATCAGGAGTATCAATCGCATCATGAAGCCGGTCCTCCGTGAAGCGCGAGACTTTGCGCAAACCGCGCGCCGTCGTCGAGCAGGCTCTTGAATCCTTCGCGGAGTAGGAGGTGCCTGCGGTCTTTTTCGGTCTTCGCCAGAAACGGCAGCAGCACGTCGCGCAGGTCTTCCGTTACGTGATCCGTGCCAAGCAATCGAAGTGCGTTGGCGAAATCGATCATCTCTGAGACCGAAGGCGGCTTTTCAAGCGAATAGTTTCGGAACGAAAGCGCGATTCCGGCCATCTCCCGATGGAACTTCTCGTCGGCGTCGGGCGTGCGGCTGGCGATAATCTCCGCCTCGCGGTCTGGCGTCGGATGCTCGACGCGAACGTATAGGCTCCGCCGGCGGATGGGGTCACCCAACCGGCGCTCCTCGTTGCTGGTGAGCACGACGAAAGGGATGCTCTTCGCTGCGACGGTGCCGAACTCTGGGATCGACAACTGCCAGGCAGAAAGTATTTCTAAAAGCATCGCCTCGAATCCGTCGTCCACCTTGTCCAATTCGTCAATGAGCAGCACGCAGGGCCTGTCGCATTCGAGCGCGCGCATCAGCGGACCGGGACGGAAGAAGTCCCGCCCCTTGAGGTTCGCCTGAACACTGTGCCAGTCTTCGTGCTGGCCCTTTGAGAACTCCATGTAGAGACGCTGCAGGCCCTCGTCGAAACGGCCGATTGCCTTGTCCTCGGTCACGCCGCGGTAGCACTGCAGCCGCTCGATGTGTGTGCGGGCTGCGGCGGCAACAGAAACGGCTAATTGCGTTTTGCCTGACCCTGCGGGCCCTTCGAGCAGCAGCGGTTTTTGCAGCTTGGCAGCGAGAAAGACCACCTGGGTCATCACCGGGTCGATGAAGTAGCCCGTTGCGGCGAGTTTGTCCGCAAGATCCGTAATCGAATCAAACATCGGCCTGCCCTCGCGCTTCTAATGGAATCGGAGCCATAACTTGCTCACGGTTGGCGCTCCGCCCGCCAAGCAGAGCATTTTGCGCGGGGACCACTTGGGCCCAGACATTCGCCAGCGAGGTAGTCCCTAACGCCGCCAGCAGGACCGAGAGCCCGCGGCTCCAAGGGTTACCTGACCATGTCGTCCAAACCGGCCAGACGTAATAGACATTCACCGCCAAGTCGAGAATCGTAAGCAGTACTGCGACGATGAGAAACCTGGGTCGCTTCGTCACTCGGACCTCCTCGAATGCAGAGCCAGCATGAGACGATCTCAAAACTCGGTCAAATTCCTCGCCTTCTTTCCTGCCGCATATATCAAAGTCTGAGGTACGAGGTCATTTGACTGAATTCAGGACCTGTTTTACACATATCTCTCGCGATTTCCACGCAGCGTGGAAAAGCAGGCTAATGTTGGCCGTGGATATCGACATCGGCTTCCGTCCAGTCCAAAACGATCATTCGAGGTGATTTATGCCCAATGGAGCAGTCCAACTACATGGCCTTACTGAAGATCCCGCGATAGCTGTGCGTTCTTCTGATAAGCAAATCCCGGAGGATGTTCCGGAATCGGAGGCCCGTAGCCAACTCCATATCCTCCAGAATTCAACCCAGGGGCTGCGCACTGCGGCTCAGCCAGAAATCGGGCGCCGTTCGGCAGCACCCGATCTCGCCGGCGATCGCCAGACTCTGGGACATCGCCTGGTTTCGCACACGCCCGGACATGATCGACTCTTGAAGGCCCGTCAGGTTGCCGAAAAACTGGGAGTCTCAGAGCGCTGAGTGCGAGACCATGCCACTCGACGATCTCCGAAAATCCGAGCGTTTAGACCTCGTATCCAGATAGAGGAATGTAAATCGCACACTGGAGTAGGGGCTGTGAGCCCCTTAACGGAGGAATTGTGATGACACCCGAACCATTCGTATCCGCCCAGGAGGCTGCCAAGTTCATCGGGATCAGCCGACGTTTCCTTACGGAACTCGCCCGTCGGGGAATCGGTGGCGCCTACCCGATAGGAACAGGCGACTTGCGCAAGACGTGGGTGTTTCGTCTTTCGGAACTGGCTGCGGCAATTGATCGCAGGAACGGCTCAGCATACCGTCGCCCTCCACAGAGCGAGCCAGCGTATCATCCCAATATTAGGCGTTCCCTACTGAAATGAGATGTTATGGCATATCAGAGGGGATCACTCAGAATCGTATCCCGCAAGGGCGGAGATGTGTGGATGCTTCGGTATCGACTCAACACAGCGGAGGGCAGCCGCAAGGAAAACACCTTGCCTGTTGGTCTTCTCAGGGATTTACCCACTGAGAAGGCTGCATGGCGTGAGGTAGACAGGTTAGGGCTGCTCGTTCGTATCAACAGTGAAGAATCTGGTACTCGCATTCGCTTCGATGCTCTCGCGGAATATTATTTAAAGGCCGATTTTGGCGAGGATGCAGTGCGCCAAAAGTCGGTCAACACAATCCCGATCGTGGAGCATTACGTTCGAGACTACCTCATCGCCCGTTGGGGCAATGACCTCGCTAGCGATATCCGACCGCTGGAAATTCAGCGTTGGATGAAGTCGCTTCACACTGTTAATGGACTGGCCTGGACGACGGTCTCGAAGATCCGCGGCATCATGCACCGGGTCTATAAGGTCGGCATCCTGCATGAGCGCGTCGACAAGAATCCTGTGGAACATGTCGAAACGCGATCCCAGACCCATTACAAGGCAGTCGTTATCACACCGCAGCAAACTCTTGCCATTCTCAATAAGCTGACGATCCCGCTGCATTACACGCTGGTCCTGACTTGCGCCGCCACGGCGCTTCGCGCATCAGAAATTATCTCGTTGCGTTGGTCAGACCTACTGTGGAGCGACGGGCAAATCCGCATATCGAAGCGATGGGCAAAGGGGGAGGACGGCGAGACCAAGACGGCGGCCTCGAATGGCTATGTGCCGATGCATCCGGTACTGGCGGAATATCTGAAAGAATGGCGCGCGCAAAGTCAATACTCGAAGGTCGATGATTTCGTCTTTCCGTCGCTGGTGAAGGACGGCAACGTGCCCATAAGGGCGTCGACGTTCGTGCAGGACCATTTGCGGCCGGCGGCACTGAGCGCCGGAGTCGTTCTCGCGAAGGGGCAGCGTTTCGGTCTGCACAACCTGCGGCACAGCTTAAGCACCTGGCTCGTGAACAAGGGGAAGGTCGATCCGAAGACGGTGCAGGGGATGTTGCGGCATAGCGATATCCGCACAACCATGAACCTCTACACGCAGGATGACCGCGACGAAAAGCAGGCAGCACAAGGCGCATTCCTAAGCGCGGTAGGACTTGGAAGTCGTCTAGTGCAGTGAATTGTGGATCGGATTGTGGATTGTCACTGTGGGTGCCATACAAGCTTAAGTCCTTTGCTTTGTATGGCGGGGACGACGGGGCTCGAACCCGCGACCTCTGCCGTGACAGGGCAGCGCTCTAACCAAACTGAGCTACGTCCCCAGAAGCAAGTTTGACCGCCAGGAGATTGAGGCCGCTTAGCGAGGAAA
>Ga0326728_10002116_pt1 | contig 67364 bp, 57 predicted proteins | sample MB3enrmetagenome_FD_207602 | JGI IMG/M metagenome (GOLD analysis project Ga0326728, IMG submission 207602) | Lab enriched peat soil microbial communities from McLean, Ithaca, NY, United States - MB31MN | ecosystem: Environmental > Terrestrial > Soil > Wetlands > Peat | place: USA: New York... | reverse complement strand
CAATCGTCGCTCAAACCTGCCCCGACTGCTGCTGGCCCTGTCCTCGATAAACGGCAAAAGCAACAACGACAAAAACAACCCCACCGATGTGCAGGAGTTGACAGGGTCACTCCATATCAGAGCATTTCTTGGGATACAGCCTTGGTGAAGCTCAATCGAAAGGGCATGGGCGCCCGAGGGCGCAAGCCGCTCAAAAGGGTTGAGGAACTCGTTGTCAACCGCTTCGCTGGCACGACTGGCATATTCTGCGTTTTGGGCTTTCTGCCCGTCTTCGCCACTTCGGAGGAGCGAAGGTCGTCATCCAGGCAATTCTCCAGAACAGCGATCCGAACATTGAAAACGCAAGTTGATAGGATGAATCCATGAGCCTCAAGGGAAAGATCGTCTTCATTACCGGAGCCTCCTCCGGCATTGGCGCGGCCACCGCACTTGCTTTCGCCGCAGAAGGAGCGCGGCTTCTGCTGGCTGCCCGGCGCGCCGGCAAGCTGGCCGATGTGGCCTCCGCAGCTATCACGCGCGGCGCCAAGGCCGTGCACACCATCAGCCTCGATGTACGCGACAGCAACGCCGTCCAGCAGGCCATCGGCACGCTGCCCGCGGAGTGGGCGGCCATCGACGTGCTGGTCAACAACGCCGGCCTCAGCCGCGGCCTGGACAAGCTCTACCAGGGCAAGATCGAAGACTGGGAAGAGATGATCGACACCAACGTGAAGGGCCTGCTCTATGTAACCCGCGCCGTTGTGCCGGAAATGGTGGAGCGGGGCCGCGGCCATGTGGTGAACCTGGGCTCGACAGCCGGCGAGCTGACCTACCCCAATGGGGCCGTCTACTGCGCCAGCAAGGCTGCCGAGCGGGCCATCAACGACGGCCTGAGGCAGGACGTGCTCGGTACGCCGATCCGTGTGACCACGGTAGATCCCGGCATGGTGGAGACCGATTTCAGCCTGGTGCGCTTCCACGGAGACGCCGAGCGAGCCGCCAATGTGTACAAGGGGGTCAAGCCGCTCACCCCGGAAGATGTGGCCGAGGTAATCGTCTGGGCCGTGAGCCGGCCGGAGCATGTGAATATCGCGCGGGTGCTGCTGACCCCGGTGCAGCAGGCCAACTCCCTGCTCTTTCACAAAAAGCTGTAACCGCGGGCAATAAAAAAGCCCGCGTCATGCGGGCCAAGCTAGCCGATTGCCTTGAGCTGCCCTTCAATCTGTGCAAGGGCGGCCTCCAGGGCCGCGCGGCGTGCTGGATTCGAGGTCCGTTGCGAGAGAATATTCTCCCGTTGCAAATTCAGCTCCTGCTTCTCACGCGCTTTCTTCGTACGCGCCTGTTCAAACAGGCGCTTGGCCTCCTCGCTTTCGAAACCGTTGCCGGCGACGACCTCCGGTTGTTGCAAGGCACTTGCCATTTGTTCCTCCACGGATATATTTTTCTGAACCACTAGTTCTGTCTCCATTCTACGAGGTTTTGCCGGGCAGCGTCCCGTGAGGTGAAGAGGATCGTCCCCGGAGCCTTGAGTGATTCCTCATACCCGCTTGGCAGATTTCGCCGTTAAACGTTGATTCTTTGCGGTTTGCCGAGCCATCCACTCCTATCCTGCACGCGGCGGAATGCCGCCTGGCGTCGTGCGATTTCCTTGAAGGATCGCGATTGAAGGATGAAGAAGGGGCACTGCGGCCCTATTGCGGTTCTCCAATTGCCATACACCGAAACAATGCTTCCAAGTGGCTTTTTCCTTAAGAAAAGGCTACCTGCTGCAGTGCTAAAAAGGGTATATGAGTTGGAGAATCGCTCGAATGGGACGCTATATCTCCCGTGCGGTTCAATTCCTTTTGCCCGCCATCTGTTTCCTGCCCCGCGCGCCGCCAAATGAGTTAACCTGAACTCCATACTCAGTTACCTTCCCCGGTCAGGTGAAGCTCTTGATCGTTGAAATTGAAGCATTAACGAAGGTTTACTTGTCCAAGCTCCGCGTGGTGGCCGTGGACGGAATCGACCTGGAGTTGAAGCAGGGCGAGATCTTCGGCCTGCTGGGGCCAAACGGAGCTGGCAAAACGACCACCATCTCGATTGCCACCACCCGCACGCTGCCCACCAGCGGCACGGTGCGCATTGCGGGCATCGACGTGGTAGAGCATCCGGCCCATGCGCGGCGGCTGATCGGCGTCGTGCCGCAGTTCAATACGCTGGACCGCTCTTTGACCGTCTACGAGAACATCTACTTCCATTGCCGCTACTTCGGCTTCTCTCATAGCCACGCCAGATCCCGATCTCTGGAGTTGCTGACGCAGTTCATGCTGACCGAGCGCAAAGACACGTACCCGCAGCAGCTATCCGGCGGGCTGGCGCAGAGGGTGCAGATTGCCCGCGCCATCGCTCACCGGCCGACAGTGCTGTTTCTGGACGAACCCTCGGCCGGCCTTGACCCGCAGAGCCGCATGGCGATGTGGTCGGCGGTGGAGGGACTGCACAAGGAAGGCATCACCGTGCTTCTGACCACGCACTACATGGAAGAAGCCGACTCGCTCAGCGACCGGCTGGCGATTATTGACCACGGCCGCGTGCTGGCGCTGGGATCGCCGGAGAAGCTCAAGGCCACCTTGGGCGCGCACACCATCTTCGACCTGAAGCTCAAGTTGCATGAAGGACTGGAGGCGCTGGCAGCCACGCTGAAAGCGCACCCGGACGTGACCAGCGCAGAGGTGACGGCAGAAGGGTTGCGGGTGATCGCGTCCAGCTCCGACGGCCTGCTGCCGGAGCTTGTCCAGGCCTCGGCCGGCCATGGCTTGCGCGACCTCGCCATTACCGAGCCGAGCCTGGAGACGGTCTTCATTCAACTCACGGGGAGGGACCTGCGTGAATAGCTCGACTGAGAACAGAGATCAGGAATCAGGGGGCAGAGACGAGAATCGGCCCAACTCCGAGGGGTTCTTCAAAGTGTTTCTGAGGCTGTTCGTCCACGATCTGGAAGTGCTGACGAACGATTTGAACCATCGCAGTACGGACAAGCCTGACCCCGGCGCTCCCGGCAATCCAGCAAATCAGATGCTGAGCGCCCCATCCGTGGAGCGACTTGATCTCTACGGCGAGGGTGGAACGCCACAACCTTTAATCGACCGCGTTCATCAGGAGCTAATCGGCTCAGAGATCTTTCTCAAGTCCTTCCTCGGCCTCTTTCTGCGCGATCTGCGCGTGCTGACGCGGGAGTTTCATGTGTTTCTGCTGCGCGTGGGGATGCAGCCGCTGCTGTTTCTTTTCGTCTTCACCTTCATCCTGCCGCGCATGGGCGGGGGCAATCCGATGACCGCTGGCGGCGGAGCGGACTTTGGGACGATTCTTCTGCCGGGATTGATGGCGGTGGCCATCATGTTTTCGGGGATCTCCGCCGTCGCACTGCCGCTGTCCAGCGAGTTCGGCATTACGCGCGAGATCGACGACCGGGTAATGTGCCCGCTGCCGCTGTGGGCCGTGGCTCTGGAGAAAGTCTGTTTCAGCGCCATGCAGAGCGTTGTGGCCGCGCTGCTGGTGATTCCCATGGCCTACTACGTTCCAGCCGCGCCGGTGCGGGCCGACGTGCATAGCTGGTTTATGCTGGCGCTGGTGCTCGTGCTGGCAAGCCTGCTGGCCGGATCGCTGGGACTGGTGATCGGATCGACGGTGAACCCCAAGCAGATCGGCCTGGTCTTCTCCATCATCGTTGTCCCCATTACCTTCCTCGGATGCGTTTACTATCCGTGGGCCAGGCTGGACGCAATTCCCTGGGTGAAGTACGGCGTGCTCTTCAATCCCATCGTCTTCATGAGTGAGGGCCTGCGCGCCGCGGTAACTCCCAGCATCGCGCACATGCCCTGGTGGGCCATCCTTGTGGCGCTGGTATTTTTCTCGACGGCGCTGGGGTGGTGGGGGCTTAAAGGATTCCTGGGAAGAGTGCTGTCGTAGATTGCAGCCGATTGAGTTTTGCAGTTACACACCCCTGCTGTTTGCTTCTCCTCAAGCGGGGATGGAATTACCGTCCTATACTAGGGCGGTGACCATGCGGAGTGCCTATTTGCGGAATATGTCGATGTTTCTGGCTCCGGCGCTGCTGTTGGCGGCAGGCTGCGGCAGCGGACTGGTGACTGCAAAATCCTCGAATACGGTCTTCTCAATCACTCCCGGCACGGCTGCTATCGACACCAACTGCACCGGATGCAATGCAGCCAATGCCAAGGGCGGCTCGGCGTTGCAGTTCACGGCCACGCTTACCGGCGGCGGCTCGGCGGAGGTCACCTGGTCGGTCTACGGCGGGGATGAGACCAGCGGACCGGGGAGCATCAGCGCCAGCGGCCAGTACACCCCTCCAGGTTACTTGACCGCCGACCGCGCCGAGGTGGTGGTGACCGCGACTCTGGTCACGGACCCCAACCTCCGGGCCAGCTCCGTGCTGACCGTGACGCCGGGATTTCTGCAGCCGCTGACGCCGGAAAATGCGGCTCTGGGCGCCAATGGAAGCATCTCCATCACCGGCTTTCTGGCCGAGGCGGGCGGTTCCACCGGCATCAACTTTGAGCTGGCGAGTTCGGCGGCGGGCTCCGGCAGCGGACAAGGCTCACTGAGCGCTACCAGTTGCCAGCGCGGCAGCCAGGCCTTCACCTCCTGCACGGTAACCTACACGGCGCCGGCCGCGGTGCAGGCTACCGGCACAACGTATGTGGTGGCCATGGTGGCCGGCTCAGCTTCAAGAACTTCTGCCGTGGTGCTGGTGAACACGGCCGGGGTTACCAGCAATCCCGCGACACACCAGGGTCAGTTGCCGGCCTCGGTCCTGCTGGGCAGCTCTGGCGGAAACAACAGCGACTATGACACGCGCGGCAGCCAGATTGTGGACTGCTGCAGCGGTACTCTGGGCGCGCTGATCGAGGACTCTGGCAAACGCGAGTACCTGCTGAGCAACAACCACGTGCTGGCCAGAAGCGACCACGCCAGCGTGGGCGACGCCATCGTTCAGCCTGGACTGATTGACAACAACTGCTCTCCCCTGGGAGACGGAGCGGGCGTGGAGTCCGTGGCCTCTTTAGTGGGCTGGCTGCCGCTCAAATCCAAGCTGACGAACGCGGACGCGGCCATCGCTCAAGTGACCTCGCGCGCCGTGGACCCGGCCGGAAGGATTCTGGAGTTGGGCGCGAAGCAGGCCGACGGAACCCTGTCCGCTGCGGCGCCCGGCATCAGTTCAACCGGCGGCAAAGGCGAGAGCGCATGGCTCGACCAAAGAGTGGCCAAGAGCGGACGGACCACGGGACTGACCTGTGGGGGAATCTCGGCGCTCGACCTGGACGTGACGGTGGACTATTACCTGGACTGCGCGGAGACCCGGCCCTACCTGACCAAGACCTTCACCCACCAGTTGGGCCTGAGCGGAAACCAGTTCAGCGACGCGGGCGACTCGGGCGCGCTGGTGGTGGATGCCGCGAACGCCGAGCCTGTGGGCCTCTACTTTGCCGGCGGGACGGATGTGGCCGGGGTGTGCCAGGGCGTTGCCAACCCGGCAACCGACGTGCTGAACGAACTGAGCGCACAGGCGGGCGGAGGGAAGGCATATACGTTTGTGGGAACGGCCGACCACGGGGTCAGTTGCCTGAGCTATGGCGACAACACCATCGCCGCTGCACAGGGCCGCGCGCTGAGCGATGCGGAGAATGCGCGCGCGCAACAGGCGCTTGTGCAGGCCCGCATGCTGGTGAGCTCTTCAACCGGCATCCTGGGCGTGGGGACGGGCAAGAGCAGCGACCACCCCGGCGAGGCCGCGGTGATCCTTTATACGGACGAGAACCGGCCGGTCAATGTGCCGGCCACTGTGGACGGCGTGCGCACTCTGGCGATTCCCACTACGGCTCGTGCGGTAACTTACGGAGCGGCGCCGCAAAGTCCATTTGAAGCTGGCGCCGGCGCGCTGCCGGCATCGGCGCTCGCGCAGGCCATGGCCGTCAAAGACCAGGCAGCAGCCGGCCTGATGCGGCAGAATCCGGCTTTTTTCGGCGTCGGCGTGGGCCAGAGTTTGGACAACCCGAGAGAGGCGGCGCTGGTTATTTACGTGGACCGCAACCGGCTTCCCGCACAACTGCCCGCGACCGTGGACGGCCTGCGCACCCGCTACGTGGTGATGGACCGGCTGCACGTGACCCGCTCCTATGCGGCTCCGGCGCAGTCAAGGCTGCACTGCATGGCCCACAAGCCGGCCGGCCAGCCGGTGCGTCTCGATCCGCTCGGCCTGTTCAGGCCGCGGAATCTGAATCTGAACTGAAAAACCAGCCTTCACTTGGCCGTGAGAGCCGCGGCAATCTGCTTGCCGTGGTGACGGCCATTCTCGATGAAAATCTCGTTGGTGCGCGAACCGGCCACAATCACTCCGGCCAGGTAGATGCCGGGAACGTTGCTTTCCAGCGTCTCCGGGTTGCAGACGGGCTGTCTGTCCTCGCCCTCGAAGCGCACGCCCAGGCCCTCCAGAAAGTCGAAGTCGGGGTGGTAGCCGGTCATGGCGAAGACGAAGTCGTTCTTGACGGTCTCTCGGCCCTGGGGCGTTTCGATGACCACTGTGTCCGGATTGATTTCGACCACATTGGAACTGAAGTACGCCTTGATGTCGAGGTTCTTGATGCGGTTTTCAATGTCCGGCTTGATCCAGTACTTCACGTGGGCGTGCATCTCGGCATCGCGATGGACCAGCGTGACCCGCGCGCCGCTGCGCCACAGTTCGAGCGCCGCAATGGCCGCCGAGTTCTTGCCGCCGATGACCAGCACGTCCATCCCGAAGAAGGGATGGGGATCGAAGTAGTAGTGGTGCACCTTGCTCAGGCTCTCGCCGGGAACGTGCAGGTAGTTCGGCCGGTCGTAGTAGCCGGTGGCGATGGCCAGCTTGCGGGCTTTCAGCACGCTGGAGCGGCCAAAGCGATCCATGGTGCGCACGGAGAAGGCGCCCTCGGAGCCGGTGACGCGCTCCACGCGATGGTACTGGCGGACATCCAATTTGTAGTAGGCCGCAACGTGCCGGTAATACTGGAGCGCCTCATTGCGGTTGGGCTTGGCGTTGGGGCTGGGAAAGGGAATGCCGCCGATCTCCAGCAGTTCGGGCGTTGTGAAGAAGGTCATGTGCGAGGGATAGTGGAAGAGCGAGTTGCAGACGCAGCCCTTGTCTACCACCACAACGCGTAAGCCTGCTTTCTGCGCCTCGATGGCGCAGGCCAGGCCGGTGGGTCCGGCGCCAACTACCAGTAGATCGAAGATTTCGTCGTGCGTTGCTGGCGTTTTCAGTGTGGAGTCGCTCATGGCTCTAGATTAGGGCATCGGGGAGGTTTACGTCTGGGCTGGTCAGCGCTTTCTGGTTGGGAAATGTTTTTTATGGTAGAATGGTGGAAATAAGCGGTGGAAAGGTGGAATTTGATGGCCTTGAACATCAAAAATGAAGAAACCCACCGGCTGGCGAGGGAGCTGGCGCGCCGGAATGACGAGACTGTCACCATGGCCGTCACAATTGCGCTCAAGGAGCGGTTGGAGCGGCAGCAAGAAACTCCGAAGCGAAAAAGCCGCATGGAGGCATTGATGAGGTTTTCCGAGTATTGTGCGCCGTTTTTCAAAGACGGGCCGAGCGGGAATGAGCTCATCAATGAGCTATACGACGAAGAAACAGGATTGCCCAAATGATCGTCGACTCATCGGCAATGCTGGCTGTGATCAAGCGTGAATTGGACTGGCAGGCTCTGTCTGATCGAATGGATTCTGCCGATTCTCTGCGTATGTCAGTGGCCTCGTACCTGGAGACTTCGATCGTTCTCGACAGTCGCCGCGACCCGGTCATGAGCGTGGGGCTGGACGATCTGATTGAAGATATGAACATGGTGATCGAGCCGGTGACCGTGGCTCAAGCGAAGATCGCCCGGCAGGCTTATCGCGACTACGGCAAAGGCAACGGCCACCCGGCCAGCCTGAACTTCGGCGACTGCTTCACCTATGCCCTGGCCCACGAAAAGCGCGAGCCGGTGCTCTACAAGGGTGACGATTTTGGGCATACGGATTTGCGGCCGGCGTGAAGCAGAGCGCCCTCTCTTACTGCAAGGTGCCAACTGCCGGCACTACGAGCGCTGGCCATATCAGAGATAAGTTATCTGAATTCCTCAGTGGTGACTCAGGTTGTTGGCATCAGTTGGCATGGCGACCCTCCCTTGTATGACAGGTCCGGGAATCGTGTGTTGAGGCGCCCGATTCTGGTTCCTTCCAGGCATGGTCCACCTGCTGGCAGTTTTGAACAGCCCCGGTCAGCCTCAGTTACCATTGCGGCGCATGGGCGCATGTGCTACGGTCGATGGTGCAACGCCTTGGCTCCCGGCGCCAGGAAGATCGCGTGCCGTGGTTGAGGCAAGTTGTGAATCGGATTGCCGAAGCACCTCCGGGTTGGACGTAACCGCCCCGGATCCTGGCCGCCAGACGAACGCATTCAGCGGCCCTTGAGCGTCAATCCGGAAGCACAAAGCAATAAAGCAATGTAGAGGCGAATTCTTTGTATCCTGCTGGCACGCTGCGCATTCATGAGCTCTCCGATGAGGAGCGCGCTATCTACGCGACGCTGAAGCCGGAGCGCCTGCCCGGGCATGTAGCCATCATCATGGACGGCAATGGCCGCTGGGCTGGCCACCGCTCGCTCAAGCGGTTCCTGGGCCATCAGCAGGGGGCCAACAGCGTGCAACTGGTCACCGAGACCGCTTCGCGCATCGGTTTGCCCTGGCTCACGCTCTATGCCTTCTCCCTGGAAAACAACCTGCGCCGCCCAAAGGCCGAGGTCAGCTTCCTCATGCGCCTGCTCAAGACCTACCTTGAGAACAATCTGCAGCGCATGATGGACAACAACGTGCGCATGAGGTACATCGGACGCACCCATGAACTGCCCGCGGAGGTCCAGGAGAAGATGCGCTGGGCTGAAGAGGCCACGGCGCGCAACACCGGCACCACCCTCACCCTGGCCCTTAACTACGGAGGCCGTTCGGAACTGGTGGACGCTTTCCGGGGCCTGGCGGCCGAAATGAAGTCGAAGAGCCTCAGCCCCGGCCACATCACCGAGGAAGACATTCACCGCCATCTCTACACGGCGCACATGCCGGACCCCGACCTGCTGATCCGCACTTCGGGCGAGATGCGGCTGTCGAACTACCTACTGTGGCAGGTTGCCTACACCGAGATCTTCGTCACCAACCGGCTGTGGCCGGACTTTCGCGGCATCCATCTGCTTGAAGCCATCGCCGATTTCCAGCGCCGGGAGCGCCGCTACGGCGGCCTGGGCAAAGGCTGCGGCGAGGTGGAAGAGAATCCCGATCAGATCAAGATCGTGGCGGGCTGAAGTTTTCGGTCTGCCAGGGTTTCTTCATACTGCGTCCGCTGTGTTTGAACTCCGTAGGCGCAAAAGCTAAAAAAGAGGGTTGTTGAAATCGGCAATGAACTGAATTCCCGGGACATCCAGCTTCCCAAGCTGCTTGTCACCCGTGAAGAACAGGTCAATACCCGATGAAGCTGCGCATGCCAGATGAATTGAATCGGCAATTTTCAGCTTTTGTTTTGCCCGAAGTCTGCTGAACGGCGCGACAGCCCCGTCGTCGAATGGCAAATAAGAAAAGCCCATCTCATCGAGCGTCTGGCGTACTGCCAGTGCCTTCTGCGGCTGTGGAGACTTCTCCGCACCTGCCATGATCTCGCCAAGGGCGAGGTAGCTCGTATAAAGTGAGTCACCCCGCCGATAGGAACGATCGAGAAGATGCTCTACTCGTGCAGAGAACGTCGGATGGCCTTCCAGCAAATAAATAAACAGCATGCTATCCCAGTAGATACGGCTCATGCGGCGTCCTCATCTTCTGACCGTACCCACCGCAAGAAGGCCTCTCCGCCGCCGTACTCGGCAAGCTCATCTTTGAGCAACCCGCGCAATTTCGCTGTCAGTCGGATTGCTCGGTCTGAAGGGTTCTCATCCTGAGGCTTGGCTTTCCCGTTCTCCGGCGAATTCCTTGCGACGTCCGATTCCGCAACGCGACTAGCCACGCGGTATCGGACAACTACTGTAGTGCTCATCTTGGACGGTGGTCCATCGACGCTTTCTATTTCAAGCCCGTTTGTGCGAAGGAACTTCTCGGTTTGAAGCGCGGTGCAGACCTGAGGCCAGTTCTTGGCCGGAAAACCCTCGGCCTGCAGGTGCTGCATAATATCCCGCACTGCAACAGAAAAATGTGATTTGCCAGCGAGCATGGCTGGATGCACGTACTTTTTCAGGGCAACAATGCGCACTTGATCACTTAATCCGTGGTTCATAAGCTTCCTTTCCGTCGCGTTCATCGGGATACTCAGCCTTCAGCAACAATGAAAGAGTATCCAAAGACAGACAGTTTGTCAATAAACTGTTTGTTTATTCTTGGAATCCTACCCTGAAGTCCGCGCAAGCCCTTTGATGGCAAAGGAACCAACACACACCCTACCCTAGCGGTGTATCCTCTCCCTTGGCATGAAACGCATAATTACCGCTCTCGTATTGATTCCCATAGTCTTGGTCTTGGTGTTTCTGGGACCGGGGTTGCAGTGGTTGTTCATGCTGGCCGTCGCGGCGGTGGCAGCGCTGGCCGCATGGGAGTATCTGGGCCTGGCGGACAAGACCGGGGCCAGGCCGCCGCGCGTCGCGGTGCTCGTGGCCATTGTGGCGCTGTTCTTGGGCAACTTTGCATGGCCCGACCAGACAGCGGCCACACTCGGCATTTTGAGCCTGGGCCTGATGATTTATTGCACCTTTTCGCGCCCCGTTGAGCAGATGATGGCCGACGCCTCGACCTCCATCTTCTGTCTGCTCTACATCGGATTCACCCTGATTTCCCTGCCCGTCCTGCGCGAGGAGACCAATGGTCCTTCGCTGGTGGCCTTCCTGCTGTGCGTGGTCTGGGCAGGAGACACCGCAGCCCTCTACGTGGGCCGCGCCTGGGGCCGGCACAAGCTAGCGCCCGCGCTCAGTCCCAACAAAACCTGGGAAGGCTCGCTGGGCTCGGTGGCCGGCAGCCTGCTGGTCACCGGAGGCTTGCTGGGCCTGGCCCATCTGTTTACAACGCAGTGGGACAAGGTTTGGCTCTCCTACCCGGAAGACATCTGGTACTGGCTGGTCCTGGCCGTGGTAGTGAATGTGGCCGCGCAAGTGGGCGATCTGGCCGAGTCCGCGCTCAAGCGCTCGGCGGGCGTCAAGGACTCCGGAAGCCTATTGCCGGGCCATGGCGGCGTTCTGGACCGCATTGACGCTCTGCTGCTGGCCGCTCCGGCGCTGTGGTACGCCCAGGTGATTCACCAGTGGTTCTGATGGGCAGAAACAGGGCTTGGGGAACCAGCAAGATCAAGGGATTCCCGCCTGAGGTTCCGCTTGACCCTGGATTGCCTGTGCTTCGAGAAACCGTCGGGTCCATTGCGGGGATCGCGTCGTAGCGGGATGGAATTTAATCTTCTGAAGAACCCCTGAGATACTGGAAGTATTATGAAACGACTTGCCATTCTCGGTTCCACCGGCTCCATCGGCCAGAGCACCCTCTCCATCGTCGAGCAGTTCCCCGAGCGTTATTCCGTGGCCGCCCTGGCGGCCGGGCGCAACATCGACGAAGTCTTCGCGCAAACCGTCCGTTGGAAGCCGAAGCTGGTTTCGATGGCCACCGAAGAACTGGCCGGGAAGCTGGCCGCGCGTCTGCGCCAGGCCGGTGTCGCCGGCGTCGAGGTAGTCTACGGTACCGCGGGCACGGTCGCCTGCTCAACCTTGCCGGAAGCGGACTTTGTGGTCTCGGCCATCGTCGGCGTGTCAGGCCTGGAAGCCACCCACGCGGCCATCCTGGCCGGCAAGCCCATCGGCCTAGCCAACAAGGAGTGTATGGTAGCCGCGGGCGAAATTCTGACCAAGGCGGCTCGCGAGCGCAACGTGCCCATCCTGCCCATCGACAGCGAGCACAATGCCGTTCACCAATGTTTAAGAGTCGGCGCGCACTCCGAGGTGAAAACCATCTGGCTGACTGCCTCCGGCGGTCCCTTCCGCAAGCTGCCCCTGGAGCAGTTCGCCGCGATCACTCCCGAACAGGCGCTCAAGCACCCCACCTGGGTGATGGGCCGGCGCATCACCATCGACTCAGCGTCCATGCTCAACAAAGGCCTGGAAGTCATTGAGGCCTGCCGCCTCTTCGACGTGCCGCCCAGTCAGGTGCGGGTCACCGTACACCCCCAATCCACCGTGCACTCTCTGGTGGAGTACGTGGACGGCTCAATCCTGGCGCAGATTTCGGTCACTGACATGCGGCTGCCCATCCTCTATGCGCTGGCCTACCCGGAGCGCCCGGCATCCACGCTGACCTTCGACCTGGCCGCGCTCAGTCATCTGGACTTCGAGCAGCCCGATCTGGAGCGCTTCCCCTGCCTGCGGCTGGCCTTTGAAGCCGCGGAAAAAGGCGGAGCCCACTGCATCGCCCTCAATGCCGCGGACGAGGTGGCCGTCGAAGCGTTCCTTGACAGGCGCATCCCCTTCACCGGAATCCCGCGTACAATTGAAAGTGTGCTCGCATCCACGCCCGAGGCGCACCCGGCCACCATTGCCGAGGTGCTCGCCCATGACCGGGAAGCGCGTCAAACAGCGCGTGCTCTGCTGGCATAAGCACGGACGGCGCAGGCCGGGCGCCAAGCGCGTTATTGAAGGAAAAACCACACATTTATGCATGAGCTTCTAGTTTCTTCCGCAGCCTTTATCGTCCTGATTGCCGTCATGGTTGTGGTCCACGAGTTTGGCCACTTTGCCGTTGCCAAGCTCTGCGGCGTCCGCGTCGAGGAGTTTTCCTTCGGCTTCGGGCCGCGCCTCTTCGGTTACAAATACGGCGATACCGACTACAAGGTCTGCCTGTTGCCCCTCGGCGGCTTTGTCAAAATGACCGGCGAGAACTTCAGTGAATTGGGAGACGCGGCGGCCGGAGAGGCCAATGTTGCCCCCGTCAGCGACCCCGGTTCCCTCACGTCGCATCCCCGCTGGCAACAGATGCTCATCGGTCTTGCGGGCCCGACCGCCAACTTCGTTTTGGCGTTCGTTCTGATGCTCTTCTACTTCGGCTGGATCAACGAGGTTCCTTCCGTTCATCCCATCGTTGTCGAGTGGGTTAGCGATGGCTCGGCGGCGGCCCAGGCTGGCATCCAGCCCGGCGACATCGTTCGCAGCTTCGCTTCGGCCGAGAATCCCAGTTGGGCACAGATTGAAGATGACGTCATCCGCGGCGCCAACCAGACCGTGCCTGTCACCGTGGAGCGGGGCGGCGTTCGCATTCCCCTCGCCCTCCGCCTGACCTCTGAAGACAAGGGAAAGCGGTTGGATTTGTCCAAGACCGGACTCTTTCTTCAGTTGGTGCAGAGCCCCATCAAAGTGGATTCGGTAGTTCCGAATCTTCCCGCGGCGCAGGCCGGCTTGCGCGCCGGAGACCTCATCCTGGCCGTAGACGGACACGCCTTCCACACCCTGGACCCCATGGTGGCCTACCTGCAAACGGGGCACGGCAAGCCGATTACGCTGAGCATCAGCCGCAATGGCCAGACGATTGCGCCGATCGTGGCCACTCCCTTGATGCAGGATTCTACCTGGCGTCTGGGATTCAGCTATGAGCTGCCCAAGAACATTCCAACCCACCAGGAGCCGATGCTCCTCACTCAGGCCGTGGCCGAATCGAAGGATTTCTGCGTGGACAACTCCACGCTCATCGTTGATATGCTCGGCCGGATTTTGACCCATAAGGTCTCGGTTTCGCAGCTCTCCGGTCCGGTGGGAATCGCCCAGATGGCCGGCCAGGCGGCAGAGACAAAGAAGTGGTCTCCCAAGTTCGGACTGGCGGCGGCCATCAGCCTCAATCTGGGCATTCTCAACCTGCTGCCCTTCCCGATTCTGGATGGCGGCATGATCCTCTTCCTGTTGATTGAAAGCACCATCCGCCGCGAGATTAACATCAACGTGAAAGAGCGCATCTACCAGGGCGCTTTTGTGGTGCTGGTGGCGTTTTTTGCCTTCGTCCTCTTCAATGACGTAACCAAGCTGCCCATCTTCTCGCACTTGCACTTGCAGCCGTAAGAAAGCCGTTTCCGTGGAGCGCATCGGAGGCTACAGCATTTTCGATTCTGGTGTTTACAGAATCCATGCAGCAAGGTGGCTTTTTCCTCACCTAAAAGCCACCTTCCATGCTCTCCTGATGTAAAAATGTTAAGCGAAAATGCTCTATGAACTGCATTTTGCTCGTCTGGAGAAAGGGCGTGAAATCCCAGCTCCCAACTTGTTCTTTTGTGAATTTGAGCCGACAAAACCCTGAGAAACCCGAAGATATGTGGAAAACTTCGCGTTCCACGTGGAAAACATGGTACGAAATACGTTCATTATCAGACATCGGGAGACCGCTGAATGTCCGTGACAACCGAAGTGAGGGTGCGCTACGCCGAAACCGACCAGATGGGCATCGTCTACTACGCAAACTACCTGGTCTGGTTTGAAATTGGCCGCGTTGAGGTGCTCCGCACTCTTGGGCTTTCCTATCGCATGTTGGAACTCGAGCACCAGTGCATCCTTCCGGTGGCAGAAGCCCGTTGCCGCTATCGCTCCCCTGCCCGCTACGACGACCAGATCCTGATCGAGACCCGGCCAGCCCTGCTGCGCGGCTCCGTGCTCAAGTTTGCCTACCGGATTCTCCGCAAGGCCGCGAAAGGCCAGGAACCCACTCTCCTGGCTGAGGGCGAGACCGTCCACGTGGTCTGCGACGGCCAGTTAAACCGAAAACTCCTCCCGGAAAAGTACGTTGCCGCTCTACGAACGATGATGGCAGCGCACAAGTAGAAATCTCGTCTCTCTTTTTTGAAAAAATGCGCGCCCGGCGTTGCAGAGAATAACCATCCACCGGCGCACTATGAAGGGATACGGAGCGGGGCGATAAGGTTGAAAAGTGATCGAGTGCGAACGAAAGCCGGTCGGCAAAGAAAACTCCGGCTTGAGTTTCCATTCCATCGGTCAGGCATGTGACCGGTCCGTACGCCCGTCTACCCCCCCCTACCCTGTGGAAATCTTTTTTCGAGCCTTTTCAACGCAGTAACTAACTTTTAATCAATAGGTTGCAATTTCACCCTATTGACTAACCAGTAACCGAAAACGGCTGTTTTTACCTCTTTTTTGGCCAAAAATACCGCTTTTTTGATCCCTTTAAGCCAAATTGAGCCGGTCTCCCGATCGTTTTGTGCCCCTTGCGAGAACCGGAGGAAAACCGTCTGTCGGTGGAATCCTCTACTTCTCCCGCGCCACCACGAAATCCGGCACCCAGTGCAGAGCGCGCTTGAACTCGGATTCGGCAATGGGGGCCAAAGCCTGGCGCCCCTGCTCGGCGTAGCGGTCGGCCGCGGACATGGCGTACTCCACTGAGCCGTTTCGCGCCAATATCTCCTGAATCTGCTCCCGGCTCACCCGCTCGAAGCCGCGGTCGTCCAGAACCCGCTGAATGGCCTGCCGGTCAGCGGCCGTGCCGTGGTCGATGGAGTGGATCACTGAGAGGGTGGCCTTCCCCTCGCGCAGGTCGCTGGCCACGGGTTTGCCCAGGACCTCTTCGGTTGCGGTCAGGTCCAGCACGTCGTCCACAATCTGGAAAGCCAAACCAACAGCGCGGCCATAGGCTCCCAGGCTGGTTTCCGTGGCCTCGCTGGCGCCGGCAAGCACCGCTCCCAGTCTCATGGAGACGGAAAACAGGCAGGCGGTCTTGCGATAGATCAGGTCGTAGTACTCTGCCTCGGAGACGGCTTTGCCCAGCTTTTGAATCTGTAGCAACTCGCCCTCGACCATCTGCTGAGTCAAGCCGATCAGCAGGTCGAGCACGCGCAGGTTCTCTTCTTCCAGAGCCACCTTGAAGGCCTGCATGTAGAGCCAGTCGCCGGCCAGCACGCACTTCTCGTTGCCCCAGGTCGTATTCGCCGAAGGACGGCCGCGCCGCAGATCCGCGCCGTCAATGATGTCGTCGTGCACCAGCGTCGCGGTGTGCACCATCTCCACCACCGTGCCAAGGCGGATGGCGCCGGGGCCAAAGTAGCCCAGCGAGTGTGCTGAAAGCAGCAGCAGCGACGGCCGGATGCGCTTCCCGCCGCCCCCTCTCAGGTATTCGGCAATCTCCGTGATGGTGCTGACGCCGGAGGCGGCATCGCGGCCCAGCTCCTGCTCGATTGCCACAAGATCGTCCCGCAGCAGATCGAATACCTCTCTTGCCGTCGCTATCGCCAGTGTGCTCAATGGTCTCCGGTTCTCGACTCTTCACTCCGGGTGCCGCTCAACTGCCCGCGCGCAACCTCCTATTGGATGCGCCAGCGCCAGAAACGCGTCCGGTCAATTCGTGCGGTAGTTGGTAAACTGCAACTCCAGGCCCAGGTCCTTGCCGCGCAGCAGGGAGATGATCGCCTGCAGCTCGTCGCGATCCTTGCTGGATATTCTGACTGTATCGCCTTGGATGCTGGCCTGCGCCTTCTTTTTCGAATCCTTGACCAGGCGCACGATTTCCTTGGCCTTTTCCGCAGGAATCCCCTGCTGCAGGTTGATCTTCTGGCGCACGCTCTTGCCGGAAGCCTCCTCCATCTTTTCGTAGGTCAGATTCTTCAGCGAGACGCCGCGCTTGACCAGCTTCTGCCCCAGAATCTCCTTCACCGCTTCCAGATGGTACTCCCCGTTGGAGGCAAGATGAATGGCGTCACTGCCCTCCAGGGTCACTTCAGAGTGGGAGTCCTTCAGGTCGAAGCGCTGACGAATCTCCTTCAGCGCCTGGTCAATGGCGTTGCGGACCTCCTGGAGGTCCACCTTGCTCACAATGTCGAACGAATTCTCCTGGGCCATGGCTCTCTGTCCTCAATTTGCCGGCTACACCTTCGCCGGCGCCGGTTGCCGGCTGGTTTCGCCTGAGCAACTCTATCAGTTTCCCACGTCCGCCCCAAGGCGAAACAGCCTGAGAAAGTTTTTCGTGGTTGCTGAGGCTATTTCCTCCTCCGTGACGCCGCGGAGTTCGGCCAGAGTCTGGGCGGTTCGCGCCACCCAGGCCGGCTCATTCCGCTTGCCGCGATAGGGCGCCGGGGCCAGCCAGGGAGCGTCCGTCTCGACCAGAAGCCCGTCCAGGGGTAAACGGGCTGCCACGTCGCGCATCGGCTGGGCCTTGGGATACGTGAGATTGCCGGCAAAGGAGATAAGAAATCCCAAATCCAGCGACCGCAGCGCCTGCTCCCATCCGCCGCCAAAGCAATGCATCACGCCGCCCAAGCCGGTTGGTCTCCAATGTGTCTCCAGAATTCCTAACAGATCGTCCCACGCATCGGTGGTGGCATCCTTGGGCCGGCAGTGGATGAGGATGGGCCGCTTGCGGCGAGCGGCGATCTCCAGTTGGCGAATGAGGCCCTCAAGCTGCACCGCGTGCGGAGCGCCCTCGTGGTAGTAGTCCAGGCCGATCTCGCCGCAGGCGATCACCTCCGGCTCGGCCAGCAGGCTGTCGAGCTTGAAAAGAACGGCATCGTCAATCTCGGGCGTGTTGTGCGGATAGACACCAGCGCTCGCGTAGAGCCTCGGCACATTCGGCCTTCCATTGAACTGACGGCAGATTTCAAGCGCCCGGTCCATGCCTTCTGCCTGCTCGCCAATGCCGATGGACAGCACTGTGCCCACACCAGCCTCCCAGGCGCGGGCCAGCATCGCTGCGCGGTCGTCCGCATAGCGTTCGCTGTCCAGGTGGGCGTGGGAATCGATCAGCATAAGTACCTCAATCGGGGTTGCATGAAATCTTTCCTCTCCGGGCTCTCACCGGCCGCGAGAGAGGTTGGCCTGGCGGTCATGACGCGGCATTCGCCTCACTGGAGATCTTCCTCAGTTCAGGAAGAATGTCACCGAGGGAGCTAGCCGCGGCTGAACGCGAACCCAGGGCAAAGTAGGCCTTGCGATAGAGCGCATAGAGCCTTTCGCTGATGGCGCTTGCCGCTGGGCGCGGCGTAAACACCGCGTGGCTGGGACAGAGCTTCGCCTGTGCTTCCTCAATGCTCGACACGGCGCCGGCCGCCAACATGGCGAAGATGCCTGAGCCGAGGCTGGTGGGAACATCTGCCGGCACCAGCACGGGCTTGCCAAGCACATCGGCATAAACCTGGTTCAGCACGGGGTTGTTTTGCGGAATGCCGCCCGCGTTGATGACGCGATCCACGGGTACTCCGTACTCGGCCATGCGCTCCAGAATAATGCGCGTGTGAAATGCGGTTCCTTCGATCGCGGCGAAGAGCTCATCCTGCGCCGTATGCAGAAGATTCCATCCCAGAGTCACGCCGCCCAGGTCCGAATTCACCAGCACGGTCCGGTCGCCGTTGTCCCACGTCAGGCGCAGCAGGCCGGTTTGTCCGGCGCGATAGTCTTCCAGTCCACTGGACAGCGCGGAGATCTTCACCCCGGCGCGGCGCGCGATAGCCTCGAAGATGTCGCCCGTCGCCGAAAGGCCGGCTTCGATTCCCGTGTAGTGCGGATGCACGCTGCCCGGCACCACTCCGCACACCCCAGGAACAAGCCGCGGCGCCTTTGCCATGGCAATAATGCAGGTCGAAGTGCCGACCACGTTCACCACATCGCCTTCCCGGCAGCCGGCTCCCAGCGCATCCCAATGCGCGTCAAAGGCGCCCACGGGCACGGGAATTCCCGGTCTCAGCCCCAGTTCCGCGGCCCACTCCGGAGCTAGATGTCCGGCCAGATGGTCTGAGGTAAGATACTCGCCCGCAAGCTTCTCGCGAATCCCATCCAGCAGCGGATCCACGCTGGAAAGAAAGGACTGAGAGGGCAAGCCGCCCCATTTCGGATTCCACATCCACTTGTGCCCCATGGCGCAGACACTGCGCCGGGCCTGTCTGGGATCGGTCACGCCGCACAGCGTGGCGGCCACCATGTCGCAGTGTTCGAACGCCGAGGCGAACTGATCGCGCTTTTCGGGGTTATGCCGCAGCCAGTGCAGCAGTTTGGCGAATCCCCACTCATGCGAGTAAACGCCGCCGCACCACTCAATCGCCTCCAGGCCCTCGCGATGCGCCAGGGCGGTGATCTCCTGGGCTTCCGCCTTTGCGCGGTGGTCGCACCACAGGTAGTAGTCGTTCAGCGGCTGCATCCGCGCATCCACAGGCACAACGCTCGATCCAGTCGTGTCCAGCGCAATGGCCTCCACCTGGTCACCGCGGATGCCTGCCGCCCTGGTCGCCTTTCGGGCCGCGGCGGCCAGCGCGCGCATATGGTCGGCGTGCGACTGGGTTGCATGGTCGGGATCTTCCCGCCTGCGATGCAAAGGGTATTCCGCAATCTCGGTGCTCAGACGGCCGCGTTCGCTGTCCAGAATCGACACGCGCACACTCAGCGTTCCAAAATCCACTCCTGCAACAATGGCCATGCTTTCTCTCTTGATCTTCAGATTATCCGTGGAGGAGAAGTATCCGTTCCATCGCCAGCCGCTCGAAGCGGCAGGTCCGCTGGCGTCTATTTCTGTCCGTAGGTTGCCTTCGCGCCATGCTTGCGCAAGTAGTGCCGGTCCTGCAAAGCCTGGGAAACGCCGGCGCAGCCTGGATTCAGCGTGGCCGTGTAATACGCCATGCGCGCGACGAATTCCAGAATAACCGCATGGCTGGCAGCTTCCATCGGATACCTGCCCCAGACGAAAGGCGCGTGCCCGGCAACCAGAACGGCTTGCACCGCGGTTGGATCGAGATCGCGGAAGCGGCGCACGATGGCCTTGCCGGTATTGAGCACGTAGTCGCCGTCGATCTCTTCAGGGGTCAACTCCTCTGTGACCGGAACCGGGCCGTAAAAGTAGTCTGCGTGGGTGGTGCCGAAGGACGGAATCTCGCGGCCAGCCTGCGCCCATGCCGTGGCAAACTCAGAGTGGGTATGAACCACGCCCCCAATGGCGGGAAACGCCCGGTAAAGCTCCAGGTGCGTTTCCAGATCGGACGAGGGCTTCAAGTCTCCCTCGACGATCCTGCCCTCAAGATCGCAGACCACCAGATCCTCTGCCGTCATCGTCTCGTAGGGAACCCCGCTGGGCTTGATGGCCACCAGTCCCAACTCCCGGTCGATCCCGCTGGCATTGCCAAACGTGTACAGCACCAGCCCGCGGCGAACGATCTCCAGGTTCGCCTCCAACACCTGCTTTTTCAAACTCTCCAACATAGGCATTCCCTCCGCGGATCGTGTCTCATTGCCTTCCGTGCCGTCGCGAGCTTCCTGCCGGTGGCTCCACGCGCATTCAACCATCAAGCCGCAACTATGCCGCACGCTGGAATTAATTGCTTTGAAACTGAATCTCTCCTCTGCTACTTCAGCCGCGCCCCCAGTGGAACATCTTCCAGGAATCCGGCAAGCACCGGAGCGCCGCCCTCGAGCGAAGCCGCCAGCAACATGCCGTTCGACTCCAGGCCCCTCATCTTGCGCGGGGCGAGATTGGCCACAATCACAATCTTGCGGCCAATGAGCTTTTCCGGCTCGTAGTACTGCGCGATGCCGGCCAGAATCTGCCGCTTCTCGTAACCCAGATCAACCTCCAGGCGCAGGAGTTTGTCGGCCTTGGGCACACGCTCGGCCACCAGAATCTGCGCCACGCGCAGTTCGACCTTGACGAAGTCGTCGATGGTAATGTGCTGCGGCTCCGCGGCCACCTGTGGTGGGGCCAACTCCGCTGGCGCGGCTGGAGCAGATGCCGCTGCTGCTGGAGCCGGAGCTGCGGCGTCAGAAACCGGAGCCTTGACCTCAAGGGTCTTTGCTGGAGCAGCAACCGGAGTCTCGGTTGCACCCGCGGCTGGCGCTACGGAGGGCTTCTGCTTTGCAGCCACCCCCGCGGAGGCGGCTTCGACGGCGCTTTTGTTGTTCTGATCTTCAATGTTTTGCATACGTTCGATTGCGTCCTTTTCTGTGCGGGGAAACAGCGGTGCGGGCTCGCCAAATCTGGTCCCGGCCTTCAATCCGCCCCACGCGAGTTCTGTCAAAAACGATTTCTTTGCCGCGTCGGCAATCTCTCCCTGCCCGAGTTGGAGCCAAACCTTTGCGGCCGACTCCGGCAGAATGGGATAAACCAGCGCCGTGATGACGCGAATGGCTTCCGCGGCAGTGGCCAGCACACGGGCCTGAAGCGCAACGTGCTCCGCCTCAGGGCGCTCCGCCGGCCGCTTCCAGGGCGCGTTGGCCGTGAGGTAGCCGTCGGTCTCCGCCACCAGCGTCCACAGAGACTTGAGCGCCTCGGAGAAGTTCAGATCATCAAAGGCGGGTCCAAAAGCAACAATGGCGCGTACCGCGCTCTCGCGCAGGGCGCTCTCAGCAGCAGTCTCCGCGCCAGCCTCCGGCAAAACTCCGCCAAAGTACTTGTGCACCATGTTGACCACTCGGCTAACCAGGTTGCCATAGCCGTTGGCCAAGTCGCCGTTATAGCGCTGGACCAGTGCATCAAAAGAAAAGCTGCCGTCCTGGCCAAAGGGAATCTCGCGTAGCAGGAAGTACCTCAGAGCATCGGCCCCCAGAACCTCCTGCACGGTCTCCGCGCGAACGATGTTGCCCCGCGACTTGGACATCTTGCCCTGGTCGAAGAGCAGCCAGCCGTTGGCCCGCACCGAGCGCGGCAGCGGAATACCCGCGGCCATCAGGAACGCCGGCCAGTAAACGCAGTGGAAGCGGCTGATCTCCTTGCCGATCAGGTGCATGTCCGCCGGCCAGAACTTTTCAAAGCGGGCCTTGTCTGCCGCATCGTCAGAGCCGTAGCCCAGCGCCGTAATGTAGTTGGCCAGCGCGTCCAGCCAGACATAGATCACGTGCTTTTCGTCGCCGGGAACGGGGATGCCCCAGGAAAAACTGGTGCGGCTGACCGAGAGATCTTTGAGGCCGCCACGCACAAACGAAATGACCTCGCGCCGCGTAGATTCGGGGCCCATGAAATCGGGGTTCGCGTCGTAAAACTCCAGCAGCTTGCGCTCGAAGGCCGAGAGCTTGAAGAAGTAGTTCTCCTCGCTCACCGTCTCCGTAACGCGGCCGCAGTCGGGGCAGACGGTTCCCGGAGGACCGTCCACATAAAGCTCATCGCTCACGCAATACTGGCCGGTGTAGGAGCCTTTGTAGATAAAGCCCTTGTCGCGCAGCGTGGCAAAGAGCATCTGCGTACCGCGCTTGTGGCGCTCTTCGGTCGTGCGAATAAAGTCGTCGTAGCTCAGGCCCAGCCGGTCCCACAGCCCGCGAAACTCGCCCGAGATGGCTGTGGCAAACTCCAGCGGCGAGCGGCCGGCCAACTCGGCGGAGCGTTCGATCTTTTGCCCGTGCTCGTCGGTGCCGGTCAGGAACCATGTGTCGATGCCCTGCGCACGTTTCCTCCGCGCAATGGCATCGCAGACGATGGTCGAGTAAGCGTGGCCCAGGTGCGGGCGTGCATTCACGTAGTAGATGGGCGTGGTCAGGTAATAGCGGGATGAACTAGAAGCTGAATTCGTCATAAGATGGGCGATTGCGTCGATTCCCGCCTGCAAGCAAGCGGAATCAGAGGCAATCTACTCATTATCTTACGGCATTTGTATTCCTAGCATCCCCAATCGCCCTTCCCCTTGGGTCCGACCGGCGGGCTGAGGGTCATGCGGCCGCAGGGCGGATCAATAGTTGAGCCAACGTATGACGAGCACGGAGACCAGCAAAACCAGCGCAAGTATGACCAGCTTCAAAAAGGCCATCTTGAGCGGCTCGAACCAAATCCCAGCAAGCCTCAACAACGGCGTTCGCTCGGGTGGAAACTCGGCACGGTGGCGCTTGGACGCTGCACGAGCCGATGTAAGATCGAGGGAAATGGACTCGAGCGCCTTGGATGCTTGGTTTGGGAAACGCAGGATGCCGCGCAAGAGATGGTCGGTGTCGATCCAATATTGCCAATCCCTGCCCGCTTCCTTGGTAGCATACGCAAGCACCTTCTTGGAATCCTGATCCAACGGGATTTCTAGCTTGGTCTTGTAGGGGATTTCTGTACAGGGACGGTGCGGAATCCCAAGCAGGGTGCAGACATCAATCAGCTTGTCCTTGAGGGATATCATCGCAGCCGCGCGCGAATCTTCCTCCCAACTGAGTCCGAGGAGAAGATGTGCAGTCGAGATCGCAGCGGCCCGCCGATTTATTGCCTCAAAGTGGGCAAAGAATATAGCTCGTCTTGCCTGTTCAGTGTACCGCTTAAACATTGCCGCGCCTCCGAACCAGCCTATCACCGTCGATCCAACAATTAACCAAAGGCGGCGAAGCCGCGCCCGCCCCACCGCAGGTGGCTGTTAGAATATCCCTTGAAAATCAAGGATTTTTGAGGCATATCAACGTGTATCTGGAATTGCAGAAAAGGCTTGAAAGCCACCTTCGCGGCGTTCTAAAGGCAAAGTACGATCTTCAGCTTGACACCATTCCGCTGGAGATTCCGCCCGATCTCAAGTTTGGCGAGTTGTCCACGCCCATTGCGTTCGAACTGGCCCGCAAGCTGCGCAAGGCGCCCAGGATCATTGCGCAGGAGATTGTGGCCGCGCTGGCCGGGCTTGAAGGCTTTGCCGGCTTCGAAGTTGCCGGAGCGGGCTACATCAATGCGCGCCTCGACCGCGCCGCCGGCGTGCGCCTTGTGGCTGGAGAGTCGGATTCCCAGGTCCCAAAGTCGGGACCTGGGGCACCCGTGGTCCATAGCCTGGTCGAACACACCAGCATCAATCCCAACAAGGCCGCGCACGTCGGCCATCTGCGCAACGCCATCCTGGGCGACACCTTCGTTCGCCTGCTGCGCGCCGCCGGGCAAAAGGTGGACGTGCAGAACTACATCGACAACACCGGCGTGCAGGTGGCCGATGTGGTAGTGGGCTTCCTGCATCTGGAAGGCAAGTCGCTGGCCGATGCGCGCCTGCTGCTCGAAGAACTCAAGAGCAAGGGCGAGCGGATCGACTACTACTGCTGGGACCTTTACGCGCACACTTCGCAGTGGTACACGAGCGGGACCGACGAAGAGAATGAAGGGCGGAAGAAGTTGCGCTATGCCACGCTGCACGAGATCGAACACGGCGGCAACGAAACTGCCGAAGTGGCCGAACTGATCTCGACTGCGGTCTTGCGGCGGCATCTGGAAACCATGCTGCGCCTGGACATCGAGTACGACTTCCTTCCCCGCGAGAGCGAGATTCTGCACCTCAAGTTCTGGGAATCGGCCTTCGAGCAACTGAAGAAGACCGGAGTGCTTTACTTCGAGAACGAGGGCAAGAACAAGGGCTGCTGGGTAATGACGCGGCCCGGCGCTGAGGTAGCCGACGGCGAAACAAATGAAGACGCCAAGGTCATCGTCCGCTCCAACGGCACGGTCACGTACGTCGGCAAGGACATCGCTTATCACCTATGGAAGTTTGGCCTGTTGGGCAAGGACTTTGGCTATAAACCCTTCTTCACCTATCCAAAGCACGAGTGCTGGATCTCGGCCGAGCAGGGCGACGAGCCCCACCCGCACTTCGGCGGGGCGCAGGCCATCTACAACGTCATCGACACGCGCCAGAGCGACCCGCAATCCAACGTCATCCAGGCCTTGCGCGGCATGGGCCACACCGATCAGGCCGACCGCTACACGCACTTCAGTTATGAGATGGTGGCGCTCACGCCGCGCTGCGCCGTCGAACTGGGCTATGACGTGTCGGAAGAAGATCTCGCCCGGCCTTTCATCGAAGTCAGCGGACGCAAGGGCTTCGGCGTCAAGGCCGACGATCTGATCGACAAGCTCATCGCCGCTACCCGCGCCGAGGTGGACGCGCGCCAGACCGGCCGCGACGAAACCGAGCGGCAACTGATCGCCGGGCAAATCGCCATTGGCGCGCTGCGCTACTTCATGCTGAAGTTCACGCGCAACTCGGTCATCGCCTTCGACTTCAAGGATGCATTGAGCTTCGAGGGCGAAACCGGCCCTTACATTCAGTACGCCGTGGTGCGAGCGCGCAACATATTCCGCAAGGCGGGAACCACGCCGGAAGCGGTGCTGGCGGAGTTCGCCGCCATCGACCCCGCCGCCTATCTTGAAGGCGAGGCCTCCGAAGATATCTGGTCCCTCTGGCTGCGCGCCGCACGCCGCACGCTCGTCCTGGAGCAGTGCATCGCCACCTCGGAGCCGGCATACCTGGCCAAGCACGCCTTCCAGTTAGCGCAGGAGTTCAATAACTTCTACCACAAGCACCACATCCTCAGCGAAGAAGACCCGGCGCGTAAGACCTTTCTGTTAGCCACTGCTGCCGTAGCTCTGCGGGAGTTGGTGCTGGCCCTCAGTTGGCTGGGCATCGAAAGCCCGGAGGCGATGTAAGGGACGGTCTTACCTTGAACGCAGAGGGCGCACTCGGCCCATCTTCTGAGCCTTCCCGCAGTTTCGATTGATAGGGAGCCTTCTATGTTGCCCATCCAGGAAATCGCGCGCAAGCTGGCGCTTTTGCCGGTTCAATACGAACCCATCGGCGCTTATGGCGCCAAGCTCAAACTCGATCTACTCACTGATCCGGCCTTTCCGGTCCGCGGCAAGCTCATCCTGGTTACAGCCACCACGCCCACCGTATCCGGCGAAGGCAAGACAGTGGTTTCCATCGGACTGGCCCAGGGTCTGGAACGCATCGGGCGCAAATCCATCCTCACCTCGCGCGAGCCCTCGCTGGGACCGGTCTTTGGCCTCAAGGGCGGCGCGGCGGGCGGCGGCCTTTCGCAGGTGGAACCGAGCCAGAAGATCAATCTGCACTTTCACGGCGACTTTCACGCCATCACCGCCGCGCACAACCTGCTCTCCGCCATGGTCGATGCACACCTCTTCCACGGCAACACGCTCGATCTCGATCCGGCAAAGATCGCCTGGCCGCGCACGCTCGATGTAAATGACCGCGCCTTGCGCCACATCGTTGTCAGTTCCGGCTCAAAGAGCGAAGACGCAAACCGCAAGACCGGCTTCGTGATTACCGCGGCCTCGGAGATCATGGCTATTCTCGGTCTGGCGTCGAGCCGCGCAGATCTTCGCCGCCGTCTTGACGCGATCGTCGTCGGAGTCTCCCGCTCCGGCCACCCCGTCACGGCCGCCGATCTGGGCTCGACCGGCGCGATGATGGCCCTGCTAAACGATGCCATTCTCCCCAACCTGGTGCAGACCACTGAGGGCACGCCCGCGCTGGTTCACACCGGCCCGTTCGCCAATATCGCTCACGGCACCAGCAGCGTTCTCTCGCAGCAGATGGCCCTGCGCCTGGCCGATTTCGTGGTCAACGAAGCGGGCTTCGCCTCCGACCTGGGCGCGGAAAAATACTTCGACATTGTGATGCGCTCCTCGGGCATCCAGCCTGCCGCCGCCGTGCTGGTCACCACCGTGCAGAGCCTGCGCGCGCAGGGTCAGGGCGTACTCAAAGCCGGCTTCTCCAACCTCGCTCTCCACATCCGCTCGCTGCAAAACTTCGGCGTGCCGGTCGTGGTGGCCATCAATCGCTTCCCTGCCGATCTCCCCGCGGAACTCGATGCGGTGATCGCCGAATGCAAACGGCAGGGTGTCGCCTGCTCCCTCGTCGAAGCCTTTGCCAAAGGCGGACTGGGCGCCGTCGAGCTGGCGGAAAAAGTTGTCTCCGCGATTGAGGCCAACCCGTCGCCTGAGATTCATCCAGTTTATGCGTTGGAAGACTCGCTCGAAGAGAAGATCCGCAAGGTTGCCACCGAGGTCTACGGCGCCGCGGCCGTGACCCTGAGCGACAGGGCGCGCGCCAGGCTCCAACGCTACGCCGGATGGGGCTTCGCCCGCCTGCCGGTCTGCATCGCCAAGACGCAGTATTCGCTCTCGGACGATCCCAAACTGATGGGAGCTCCCACCGGATGGACGCTCAACGTGACCGATGTATCGCTGTCTGCCGGGGCGGGTTTTGTGGTGGCTATTGCCGGCAATATGATGCTGATGCCGGGCCTTCCGCGCTTGTCCCGCGCCCTGGCCATCGACGTGGACGATGACGGAAAGATTGTTGGTGTGTGATGGAAGGCAACGCTAATTCGGTCCAAAAGACTGCCAGAGTTTACAGACTGAATATCATCGGACGGCTGTGTTTGTGTTTTTTCGCAGTCCTATCTGTTGGCGCCGGTGGCTTTCTCTTCTCGATTACACCCAATCATCTCTCGTCGCTTTGGTTCGAGATCTTCGACGTCGCCATGGTGTTGGCAGGAGTCTACTTCGCAGCCTTCGCCCTTCGCTATTGCGTGATCTTCGATGCAGAATCGGTCACCGTTGCCGGGCCAATCCTTTCGCGCACTTTGAAACGCGGCAAGGTGCGCGGGCGCCGGCGAATCGTGAATTGGCAGAGTTCATACCTCAACTACAGTCTGCTAGTGGCGCAAGACCCGAAACAGAAGAGCTTGATGATTCTTGATGATCTCGGGTTTAACAAAGAGTGGAATGATTGGTTCCTGAAGCTTCCGGACCTGAACCTTCCGCAAAAGCCAAAGATGTATTTCAAGAAGACGGGAATGCATAGACAAAAGAGAATTCAGAAGTAGTTGAGGGTAAGTCTCTTCGACTCCGCTGCGCGCCGCTTGGGATGACCGCTGAGGTTCGTCGTTTCCCACCCTTGCGAAAAGAACAAGTACGTCGCAAGGATGGGGCCCCCGCTGTGCTGCTGAATTCGACCATCAAATGAGCTAACAGCTAAGAGCTAGAAGCTGACGTCTGATAACTTCTCACCCACTCCAGAATCGACCTGACTCCAACGCCACTCGGCCCTTTGGCGATATAGGGCTTGCCCTCTTCCAGCAAGGCCAGACCAGCGATGTCGAGATGAATCCAGGGAGTGTCTTCGACGAAGACCTTCAGGAACTCAGCTGCGGTGCAAGCGCCTCCCCAGCGTCCGCCAGTGTTCTTGATGTCGGCGATGTCGCTCTTGATCATCTCGGCGTATTCGTCTCCCAGCGGCAGACGCCAGAACTTCTCGCCCGAGACAGGCAGGGCCGCGTTGAACTTGTCGTAGATGGCCTCGTTGTTCGAGAAGATGCCGGCATTGATCGTGCCCAGGGCAACGACGCAGGCGCCGGTGAGGGTGGCGGCGTCGATCAGGTGGGTTGCGCCCAGTTGGCGCGCGTAGGTCAACCCGTCGGCCAGGATCAGGCGGCCTTCGGCATCGGTATTGATAATCTCGATGGTTTTGCCGGGCTTGCCGGGAGCGTTGGGCATGGCCGTCTGCACGTCGCCGGGTTTCTGCGCCTTGCCGTCGGGCATGTTTTCCGTGGCGCAGATGACGGCGAGAACGCGCACCTTGGGCTTGAGCAGTGCGATGGCGCGCATGACGCCCATCATCACCGCGGCTCCGGCCATGTCGGTCTTCATCTCGTCCATGTCCTTGGATGGCTTCAGCGAGATGCCGCCAGAGTCGAAGGTGATGCCCTTGCCCACCAGACCCAGAACTGGACCTTCCGTCACGCCCTTCGGCTCATAGCGGATCACGATCAGGGCGGGCGGCTCCGCGGAGCCTTGCGCGACGCTCCAGAAGGCTCCCATTTTCAGATCCTGAATCCGGTCGGTGGAGTAAGTCATACAATCGAGGCCGACTTCTTCGGACATCTGCACGGCGCGCCGGCTGAGGATGGTGGGGGTGAGCTTGTTGCCTGGCTCGTTGACCAGCGCGCGCGTGAAGTTCTGGCTCTCGCCCAGGATGACGCCCTCTGCCAACGCAGCCTCTAGCGCAGCCTTCGCCGCTTTGTCCTCAACGGCCGGCGTGGCTTCGGACGCCTTTTTGTCTGCATCAGCGGGTGCAGCTTCGGGCACCTTCTTCTCTGCATCAACCGGCGCGGCCACAACCGGCGAAACCAGGGTGAACGACTTCACGCTCTGGTCCTTCCTGTCGCTGCGATAGGTATCGGGGTCGAAGTCGCCCACAAAGGCGCCCTCGACGGCGGCACGGGTGCAGCTTGCGCCGGACAGTTGCTCGTCCGCAGGCAGCGCAAAGGCCAGTTCCCGGATGCCGCGCGGCTTGGCAAAGCGGACGGCGGTTCCGGCAGCGTTGCGCACGGAGTTCATGGTGATCTTGGCCTGCTTGCCCAGGCCCACGATCAGCAGCCGCTTGGCGGCCAATCCGGCCGGGGCGTGCAGCAGCGCCGTCTCGTTGGCGCCGGCCTTGTATTCGCCACTCGCCAGCAAGGCAGCTGCGGCTGCCAGGACCGCTTCATCGGCGCTCAGCAGCACAGGCTGGGGTTTGGCGTCGGAGTCTTTGGCGGTTTGTGTATCGGCCGCCAGCACGGCCAGCATTTCGGTTTCGATTCCTGCAACGGGAGCAATTTTCAGTTGAGTTTTCATCGTTTCCTCTTTGTTTTTCTTCCGTAAACCCAGCCCCTACCGCCCCATGCGGTGTTTGCTGGCGTTGACGGCGGCGCGGGCTTCGCGGTCGGCCTCGCGGCTGCGCTCGGTTTCGCGCTTGTCCCAGTCCTGCTTGCCCTTGGCCACGGCCAGTTCGCACTTCACCCGCCCGTTGCGGAAGTACAGCCGGGTAGGGATGAGCGTGTGGCCCTTGATCTGCGTCTTGGAGAGTAGCTTGCGAACCTCTTCGCGATGCAGCAGCAGCTTGCGGGTGCGCGTCTCGTCGTGGTTGGCCATGTTGCCGTGGGAGTAGGGACCGATATGCAGATTGAGCAAAAACGCCTCGCCGTTCTGGATCAGGCCGTAGGAGTCTTTGAGGTTGGCCTTGCCCTCGCGGATGGACTTGACCTCGGTCCCGCGCAGCGATACGCCAGCTTCAAACTTCTCCAAAAGAAAGTAGTTGTGGCTGGCCGAGCGGTTGTGCGCGGCGTCCCGCTCGCCGCTGGCTACCGGATCGCGCGGACGGGCCGGCTTCTGCGGGCCGCTGGCCGTCGGCTGAACGATCGTGTGGCTGGTTTGGCGAGCCATCCTGATGCACCCTCGAATCTCAATCGTAGCATTCAAGCGGCTTTGAACCGCGCCCCAGCGGGGCTTTGCTAAAATGGAGCAGCGTCAAATGGGAAGTTTTACCCATAAGAATTACGACAGGAATTGCGTCTCGGGCGGCCAAGGCAGCCTGCTGGAGCCCGATGGGAAGTGCGGGCCGGCAAAGACGCCTGGGAGTTCGATGAACCGCCGCGTTGATGCACAGGCTGTCTCCAGACCCGTTTTTCCCCGATCCGTTTTCTCTGGCGCCGCATTCTGGATTGCGCTTTTTGCCGTCCTCGCCGTCTTCGGCCTGGCCAGCGTATCGCTGCGCGCCGAGTCGGCCAGCACCCTCTTCAAGCGCGGTCAAAGCGCAGAGGCCCGCGAGGACTACGACGGGGCCTTCGACAACTACCAGAAGGCCTACGCCAAGGCTCCCAAGGACCTGCAATACCGCACCGCGCTTTACCGGGTGCGGATTGTCGCTTCGGCCATGCACGTAACCCAAGGCCGCAAGCTGATGGATGCCGGCAACGATCAGGCAGCGCTGTCAGAGTTCTTGCACGCCGCCGAGATCGACCCCAGCAACGAGTCCGCGCAGCAGGCCATCGCCGCCGTGAAGAAAAAGCGCGGCGAAGCTGTGCCCGTAGTCGAAACCGGCCTTCCCGAAGCGGAGGGCAAGCAGGAAGATCTCGAATCCATGGGCGCGCCGCCCGAGTTGAAGCCGGTCTCGAACGAGCCGCTGACCCTGCACATGACCGAAGACGCGAAGATGGTCTACCAGGCTGTCGGCAAGGCCGCCGGAGTCAATGTTCTGTTTGACCCGGACTACCAGTCGAAGCGCATTCAGGTGGACCTGAACAACGTGACGCTGCTGGACGCGCTGCGCGTTGTGGGCACCATCTCCAACACTTTCTGGCGGCCGGTCACCGACAACACGATCTTTGTGGCCGCAAACACCCGCGCCAAGCGCACCGAACTGGATGAGGAAGCGGTACAGACCTTCTATCTGTCGAACGCCTGGCAGCAGAACGACCTGACCGATGTGCAGACCGCCATTCGCAACGTGCTGACCAACGTCAAGGCCTATGGCGTGGCCAGCCAGAACGCGATTGTGATTCGAGGCACGCCGGACGAGCTTCTGCTGGCGCAGAAGCTTATCAACGATCTGGACAAGGCGAGGCCCGAGGTGGTGGTGGACATCGCGATCCTCGAGGTAAGCAAGAACTGGGAGAAAACCCTTGGCATTGCCTGGCCCAGTAACGTGGGAGTTGCGCTGCAATCGGCCACCAGCAGCAGTTCTTCCTCCTCCTCTTCTTCCTCATCGTCTTCATCGTCTTCTACTTCGACGAGTTCGGCCCCAACGCTTTACCAGCTCTCTCACTTGAAGGCGACAGACTTTGCCGTGACCATCGGTTCAGCCACGGCCAACCTTCTCATGACCGACTCGAATACCAAGATTCTGCAGAATCCCCGCATCCGGGCCACCGACGCGCAGAAGGCCACCATGAAGATCGGTTCCAAGATACCGATCGCCACCGGTTCCTACCAGACCGGCGCGGCCACCACCATGGTCAGTTCACTGGTGAACACGCAGTTCCAGTACACCGACGTGGGCGTGAATATCGAAATGACGCCGACCGTCCACTTCGACCGCGATGTGACGCTGAAGATCAAGATCGAGGTCACGTCGCAGAGCGGCTCGGTGACCATCAGCGGCGTGACGGAGCCGATCCTGAGCCAGCGCGTCGTGGACCAGGTGATCCGCCTGCGCGAAGGCGAGGCCAGCATCCTGGGCGGCATCCAGGACCGCCAGGACCAGGCCAGTTGGACCGGCATTCCGGGATTGAGTTCGATTCCGATTCTCAAGTATCTTTTTGGCTCCAAGGATCACACCATATCCGATGACGAGCTGGTCTTTCTGGTGGTGCCGCACGTCGTTCGTTCGCAATCTCTTGAGCCTGTGAATCTTCGCACTGTAGACACCGGCGCCGGCACGTCGATCGAGATTCGCCACGTTCCCGCCGAAGCGCCCACTTCGAATCAGGGGCCCAATCCGGGTTCGAGTCCAGTCACAAACCCCGCGCCATCGCACCCGGTAAGGCCGCCAGCCAACGCGCGGCCTAACGTGGGCACGGTTCCCGGCCAGAGCGCCATGGCGGCAGGCCCGGCGGCGCTGGAGCAGTTGCGCCAGGCCGCGGATACCAATGGAAACCCCAGGGCAATCGCTCCACCGCCCGCGCCTCCGCGTGTTGCAGGTCTGAACCTCACGCTCAATGCGCCCTCCGGCCCGGTGGCCGCCGGCGCCACCTTCAACGTCCCCGTGGTGCTGACCGGAGGAACGGACATCGCTGCGGTTCCTCTGCAGATTTCCTACGATCCAGCCAAACTTGCGCTGGTCAACGTGGACAAAGGGGACTTCCTGGGCAGCGATGGCAGGGCGTGGGATCTGTCCCACCGCGACGACGAGCCCGGCTTGATCGTCGTCAACGCCTCGCGTCCGCCGGGAGCGCCTGGGGTTAGCGGAGCGGGGGTGGTCTTCGTCCTCAGTTTCCAGGCAAAGTCCGCGGGAGAGAGCGCCATCGCCATTACCCGGCCGGGGGCGGTTACCAGCACTCAGCAGCAGGTGCCGGCTCAGGGCGCAAAGGTTAGCATTCAGGTCCAGTAGACCGATGAAGCCATGTCGATGAACAAAGTTCGGCCAATCCGTCGCGTTCGCCCTGGGGAGCGAGGGCTTTCCTTTGTCGAATTGATCATCACCGTGACGATTCTCAGCATTCTCGCTTCGGCGGTGTATCCGGTTGCGCGCTTTGAGGTGAAACGCCAGAACGAGCGGCTCCTCCGCTACGACCTTTGGATGATGCGCGACGCCATCGACAAGTACAAGGACGCCGCCGACAAGAACGCCTTTCAGGTCAAGCTGGACAGCCAGGGCTATCCGCCCGACCTGGAGACGCTGGTCACCGGCGTGGAAGTGCAGACGAAAAAGGTGAAGTTCCTGCGCCGGATTCCGGTGGACCCCATGACCGGCAAGGCGGAGTGGGGACTGCGCTCGATGCAGGACGATCCCAAATCGGACTCCTACGGCGGGCAGAGCGTCTTCGACGTGTATTCCAAATCTACGGATACGGCCCTGGACGGAACCAAGTATTCTGACTGGTAGGTTAAAAGCGGAGTTAGCAAAGGCAGCGGAGTTGGCAGAGCCAGCAGGAAGAGCGGAATCAACACCGCTAACGCGTGTGAAGCGCGGCTTACCCCGCTAGCTAGTAAAGAGGATGCAGTGGGCGGGATTTCAAAAAAAGACGCGGGCTTTACGCTGATCGAGCTGTTGATCGTGATGACGATCATCCTGATCCTGACGGCCATGGCGATTCCCATGTTCAAGGGATCCATCAAACAGGCCAAGGAAGCGGCGCTCAAGGAAGACCTGCACGTAATGAGGGCGGCCATCGACTCCTACACCATGGACAAGCAAAAGGCGCCGCAGTCGCTTGACGACCTGATTCAGGACGGCTATCTGAAGGCCGTTCCCGAGGATCCGTTCACCTTCACAAAGGACAGTTGGGTAACCGAAACCGGCGACGCGCTGCACTCGCTGGACCAGACCGACCCCGGCATCGACGACGTCCACTCCGGATCGCAGGAACTGGGCTCCGATGGCCAACCCTACTCCACCTGGTAGGCGCAGAGGCAAGAGCAGAGGCAAGAGCAGAGGCAAGAATGGTTCGACCAAATCGCCGTGGACTCACCCTTTTGTTTTTGATGGCCACGCTCTGCGGTTCCTTCTGCGCGCAAGCGCAGAAGACCGTCGTCATCCGTATGCTGGATAGCAAGACTGGAAAGCTCATTGAATCCTCGCATTTTCTGGTTCGCATCAACCATGAACAAGCAATCCACGCCAATTGGGTTGTGCAGAACGAGGACGGCACAGGCAAGCTGACCCTGCCCGATGGCGCTTCCGTTTTCTCGATTCAAGGCACCTATGACAGCGCCGAGCTGATCTACATCAACTGCGACTCAGCAACCGGGAAGGCCGACCCCGCCGGCCATTGGTACTCGGTCCCGGAGATTCTGTCCACGGGCATTGCAACTCCCAACGGCTGCGTCAAGCCAAAGGAAGCGGCCAAACTCAAGCACGCCGCAAAACCCGGAGAGTTTGTCTTCTTTGTGCGCAAGCAGAGCGTGTGGCAGCAATTGCAGGACGATTATTCGTCGCGCTGAGGGCGGAACGGCAAACTGGATTCCGAAGGAGATCTTCTCTTGGCGGTTGGCCCCATCGAATCGGCCGATTCCGGCTTTGCTCTTCAGGTTGAACGGCTCTATGCGTGCCTCATTCAGGCAGTGGATTCAAGCACTGCTTCCGATTGTGGCTTGGGCGGAAAGCTCCTCTACGCCGGCGAACTGGACGCGCAAGCCCGCGCGCTGATGGTGGCGGCCAACATCGCGGGCGCCGCCTCGCTGGCCGCTTCGGCCGATGCAGCCGTGGGAAAACAAGCCATCCGCGACGGCGTCGGAGACTTCCTGGTAACCTCGCTCGATGAGGCCCTGCGCATCTTGAAGAACGAGATTCGCAAGCGTGAGACGGTCTCCGTCTGCGTCGCGCTGGCGCCAGATACGATGCAGTGCGAGATGCTGGAGCGCGGAGTCTTGCCCGATCTCGTGCGGCACGTCGCCGCCGGCCTCCCGGTCCGGGTGCCGTTTGTCAGCCAGGGAGCGCGCCCGATTGAACCTGCCGCCTTGGAGGGGGGTCAGGTTTTGCTCGCCTGGCGCGTCGCTTCCTCGCCTTTCATTTGGCTGCCGAAACTCGATGCCATCGCCCTCGAATGCCTGAATGAAGACTCAAATCCAGCCGCAGGAGCCGCGCGCCGCTGGCTGCGCCTGGCTCCACGCTATCTGGGCAGGCTGGCGCAGGGCGTGCGCGTGCTGCGCTGCCGTGAGCAAACCGCCCAAAGATTTCAGGTGAGTCTCCAGGAGCGTGTGGAACGAGGTGAGATTCCCGTTTCGGTGGAGGTTCAGTTCTGTTCGCCGCCGACGGCTTCAATCCGGCTCCAGAGTTCCTTCACGCCGTAGCCGGTCTTCGCCGAGACGGGCAGCACTTCGTCCAGTTCCAGCCCCTTCTTCAGCGCCAACAGGCTGCGGGTGCGCTCGTTGCCGCTGAGCCGGTCGATCTTGGTGGCCACCACGGCAAAGTCGCGGCCGGCGGCGCGCAGCCAGTCGATCAACTGCCGGTCGCTCTGTTGCGCGGGCACGTTCGAGTCCACCAGGCACACGCACAGTCTGAGCGTTGAGCGGATCGCCAGGTAAGGCTCGATGAACTCCGGCCAACCAGCACTGATGGACTTTGAAATCTTCGCGTAGCCGTAACCCGGCAGGTCGGCAAAAACCATTCTGCGCCTCTGGCTCGGGTCCAGCAGAGCGAAAAAATTGATCGCCCGCGTCCGCCCTGGGGTCTGCGAGACGCGCGCCGCCTTTTCGCCGGCAAGCGTGTTCAGCAGGCTCGATTTGCCCACGTTCGAGCGGCCCAAAAAGGCAATCTCTGGCGTGTCCGGCTCAGGAAACTGTGCCGCCGCCAAGGCTGAAAGCAGAAATTGGGTCGTATAGCGCATAAGGTGGGCAAAGAAGAACGGTTCAGCGAATCGGTAGCGAGATAGGTCACCCAAGTCCCATTCTTGTCCCATTCTTGAGACCAGGGAAATCCGGTAGAACCAAGGCTCTCTCAAGGATACAGGAAGGAGCCGCATTCTTCATCGCCAGAAACGCGGCGAACTGGGGATGCCTCAAAGCTGAGGCATCCCCTTTGGCCTGTCGCCGGGGCTGTCGTCCCGATGGCAATCAGTGAATCGTGTATGCGGCTGAGCTAGTCGTGCTGTTTATGTAACCAGCGGCTTTGGCAATCGCGCTGATGGTCTCCGATGCCGACACCTTGATGGGGCCGGTGTAAAGAGTCAGCACGGTCATGGGCGAGATGTTGCCGATCGCGTAGTAAATCGCCGCCCCTGGGATCGCGTCGGTAATGCTGACCGTCTGCGGCCCCGTATACGTTCCCGCCGCCAATGAGAGCACCGGCGGAGTAGCGTGCTGGCTGATCGTGAAAGTAGACGAGACGACTGGGCTGCTGCTGTGGCCGGCGGCTATGGCCATAGCCTCGATAGTCTCAGTCGCCGACACCGTAATCGCGCCGCTATAGACCGTCGAGCTGGTTGTGGGCGCTGTTCCATTGGTTGTGTAGTAGATCGTCGCCCCTGAGGTTGCGTCGGAAATCCCCACCGTCTGCGCCGTCGTATACGTTCCCGCCGCCACTGAAAACACCGGCGCTGCCGCGGGCAGGTTGATGGTGTATGCTGCCGAGGCCGTGGCGCTGTTTGTGTAGCCGGCGGCTTCGGCAATCGCGCTGATGGTCTCCGTAGCCGATACCGTGATGGCGCCGGTGTAGGCTGTCAACTTGGCCATCGGTGTGAAGCTGCCGATCACGTAGTAAATCGTCGCCCCTGGGGTCGCGTCGGTAAGGGTCACCGTCTGCACCGCCGTATACGTTCCCGCCGCCACTGAGAACACAGGAGGAACGGCGGGCTGGGTAATGGTGTATGTAGTCTGGGCAACCCCGCTATTCGGGCATCCGCTAGCCACCGCCATCGCCTCAATGGTCTCCGTAGCCGCCACCTTGATGGCGCCGGTGTAGACCATGGAACTGGTCGTCGGCGCGGTTCCATTGGTTGTGTAGTAAATCGTCGCCCCTGAACCCGCGTCGGAAAGGGTCACTGTCTGCGCCGAGGTGTACGTGCCAGCCCCCAGGCTGAAAGACGGAACAGCCGTTGCTGAAGCGCAGATGGAGTAAGTGGCCGAACCGGCCGCGCTGGGCGCCGAATAGCCATTCACTGCCGCGATGGCCTTCACCGTCTTGGAAGCAGAGACGATGATAGGGTTGGCGATGGAGAACACTGCCGAATTGGCCGTCGGGGTGCTCCCATCCGTGGTGTAGTAGATCGTGGCCGACGGAGAAGTTGGCGTGCTGATGGTCACCGTCGGCGCCGAGGCATACGAACCAGCAGGCGGGGTGAAAACCGGTGGAGCTACCACTGAACCGGGCACTGTAACTGTGATGGGCGTGCTCGTGGTCCTGCCATAGGCGTTCGTGGAGTTGAGTGTATAGGTCTGCGTTGCCGTGGGGCTGATGGTCACGCTCCCGCTGCCGGCCTCGACCGGTCCGATCATGTCGATGTAGTCGTAGGAGTCGCCGCTCACGCTGTAGCTGAGCGTAACGGGAGACCCGGAACTTACGCTCGTGGCCGATGCCGTAAAGCTGTTGATCACCGGCAGGGCTCCGGTAGGCGCCGTCGCGGCATCGTAACCGGGAAACTCCGGCGTTGCTTGCACCACCTCGAAGTTTGACGAGGCGATGGCCTTCAAATTATCCAAATCGCTGTCGTCGAAGCGCGGATCGGAGACGCCTTGAAAGTAGAAGTAGCCGCCATTATCCGCCAGGATCATCCCATACTGCTTCATCGCCGTCAAAATGATCTGATTGACCGGGGAGAAGCCGGAGATGTCGAAGCTAGCCTTCAGTCGAATCCGCATCCCCATGACGTTCTTCGATCCCCAGATATTGCCTGCGGCGTGAGTGGCCGGACCTACAAAATACCCGCCGTTTCCATCGTCCTCCGTTTGCGCCATGGTGAAGCGCAGGGCGTGATTGATCGCCCCGGAAGCGATTTCGTCGTACCGCACCAGGCCTGGGAATATCGGCAGCCCGGCGGCATCCGCCGAGGTCCAGCCCCAGGGCCGCGACTCATAGTTGTTCATGTCCCAGATCGTCTCGCTGGAAGCGTTCCACTGCCCGTTGCAGCGATTCGTGTTGAACGTCTCATAAAGTTCGCAGGTCGCGCGGTCAAGCACCAGCACATGGGCGTCGCCGTTGTAGGTGTCCGGCCAGCCGGAGCAATCGGCTGGAGAACCTTCGATTGGAGCGGCTGCAGGAAACGGCGCCACAACCACATCGCTCTGGCTTGCGTAGTCGATCACGTTGATTTGCGTCTGGGGGGTGATGCTGGAGTCCACGACGACATAAGGTATGCCGTATTCGCTTTCCGCCCCAAAATCGGGATGCAGGGACAAGCCGGCAAATCCTGACGCGGCGGTGATTATCGCCGAATTCGGGTCAACAGGAGCCGATGCAATATTGGTGTTCCACACATTCGCGGATGGAAACGGAACAAACCCGTTCAGGCTTGCATTGTTGCCAAGGGACATGCCGGAACAGGATTGAGCGTAGACGGGGCCAGTTGCACACAGAACCAGAAGAGCGATTGCTGCCTTGACCGGAAGGTTCATTTTCTCGTTCCTTTCAGCCGCGAAACACGCCATGGGATGAAAGAAACCGGCAAGCTCTGCGCCTTGGGGAGGACGCGAAACTTCATTGGAAGGAAAACATACCTTGTTATTGCCATGATTCTCCTTCTTGCCCAGGCGGATTCTGGCTAATAACGAGAAACGGCAATTTGTAGCAGATGCAACATACTGTTTGTTACTTTTCAGATTACTAAAGTTTGTTAAACCCTCCTATATCTTCGACTTGCGTCAACAAATGTAATGCTACTCGAGTGCTATAACAAGTTACTATAGTTTTTATCTGATGAATAGCTCGAGTTTCCTGACTCCTCACCAGTGTGGTGAGTCGTTCATTCATCACACAAAAAGCTATCATCCTGAGCCGAGTTTGGTGCGTCTTTTGCGCCAAACGGAGTCCGAAGCCTACTCTGAACGTAGCCGAAGGGGACCTGCTTTTCCGTCGCTAATTCTTCAACGAACTTCAGGCTCAGGCCTTTCCTGCTTATCCAGTACCCGAAGGAAATACAACGGCCAGCCAGCCGGCGCGGAAGAGCCTCACCCATCATCGATCTGGGTCTCGCTCCTGAAACCTGGCATTCCGCGCAAGCGTTATTGCGGCGTGGGCACTTTTGCAGTCAGCTCCGCAGGCGGCGTCGCGGCCATCCCTTCCACAGTGGCCGGAAGAGCCGATGGAAGCGGGCCTTCCAGCGCCAGCGCAAGCACCTCGTCCATCTGATCGACGAAGTGCAGCTTCATGGACTTCTTGATATTGTCCGGCAGTTCGGCGACATCTTTTTCATTGGCGCGGGGCAGGATGGTCTCGAAGATCCCGGCCCTCAACGCGGCCAGCAGCTTTTCTTTCAATCCGCCGATGGCCAGCACCTTGCCCCGAAGGGTGATTTCGCCAGTCATGGCTATGTCGCGCCGCACCGGAATCTTCGCCAGTGCGCTGGCCATGGCGGTGGCCATGGTGATGCCGGCCGAGGGGCCATCCTTGGGGATGGCGCCTTCGGGCACGTGCAGGTGCAGATCCACGTTGCGATAGAACTCGCGGCTGAGTCCCAGAGCCTGTGCCCGCCCGCGAATGTAGCTGAGCGCTGCCTGCGCCGACTCCTGCATCACATCGCCGAGCTGGCCGGTAATGGTGAGCTTGCCCTTGCCGTCCAGCACCTGCACTTCCGTGGTCAGGATGCTGCCGCCCACCTCGGTCCAGGCCAGCCCCGTGACCAGGCCGACTTCGCTCTTTTCATGCACTTCGGAGTCTCGGAACCTGGCCACGCCCAGGAACTCCTGGATGTTCGCGGCCGTCAATTCCTCCTTGTGCTTTGCGCCGTTCTTTACCACGCGGCGGGCCACTTTGCGGCAGATGTTGCCGATCTCGCGCTCCAGATTGCGCACCCCGGCCTCGCGCGTATAGCTGCGGATAATCTCGATAATCGCGTCGTCCTTGAAGACCAGGTTTTTCTCGCTCAGCCCGGTCTGTTCCCGCTGCTTCTTCACCAGGTATTGGCGGGCGATCTCCAGCTTCTCCTGTTCCGTGTACCCTTGCAGGCGAAGAACCTCCATGCGGTCCTGCAAGGCCGCCGGAACGGTGTGCATCACGTTGGCCGTGGCCACAAAGAGCACCTGCGAGAGGTCGTAATCCACGTCCAGATAATGGTCCTGGAAGGCGGAGTTCTGCTCCGGGTCCAGCACTTCCAGCAGCGCCGAGGCCGGATCGCCGCGGAAGTCCGACGCCATCTTGTCCACTTCGTCCAGCAGAAAGACCGGGTTCTTGGTGCCGGCCCGCTTCATGTGCTGGATAATCTGACCGGGCAGCGCGCCGATGTACGTGCGCCGGTGGCCGCGAATCTCCGCCTCGTCGCGAATGCCGCCCAGCGAAAGCCGCACGAACTTGCGCCCAGTCGCTTTTGCAATCGACATGCCCAACGAGGTCTTGCCCACCCCCGGAGGCCCTGCAAAGCAGAGAATCGAGCCCTTGGGATTCTTCACCAGTTGCCGAACAGCAAGAAATTCGAGTATGCGCTCCTTGATCTTTTCCAGGCCGTAATGGTCGGTGTTCAGCACCTTTTCCGCATAGTCGATGGAGCGGGTCTCCTTCGAGCGCTTCTTCCACGGCACGGCCAGCAGCCAGTCGATATAGTTGCGGCTCACCGTGGACTCGGCCGACATCGGCGGCATGGCTTCCAGCTTCTTCAGTTCCTGAATGGCCTTGTCCAGCGTTTCCTTGGGCATTCCCGCGGTCTCGATCTTCTTGCGCAGCTCGTCGAACTCGCTCTTTTCGCCGCGGCCCAGTTCCTTCTGGATGGCCTTGATCTTCTCGTTCAGGTAGTACTCTTTTTGTGCCCGTTCCATCTGCCGCTTCACGCGCGACTGGATGTTGCGGTCCAGATCCAGCTTCTCAATCTCGATATCCAGCACATCCGCGATGCGCGCCAGCCGTATGGCGGGATCGAACAGGGCCAGCAGCTCCTGCTTCTCCTCGATACCCAGTTGCAGGTTGGCTGCGATGGTGTCCGAAAGCTTTGCCGGCTCGTCCATGCGCACCGTGGCGATGATGGTCTCGTAGTTCAGCGACTGTTGCAGCTTGACGTACTGCTCGAAGAGGCTGGTCACGCGCGTCATGAGCTGCTCGACCGCCGGGGTCATCTCGAATTGACTCTTGCCCACGCGTACCGTAGCCACGAAGAAGCCGTCGCGGTCGTTCACCTCGACGGACTTGGCCCGCTCCACGCCCTCCACCAGCACCTTGATATTGCCGTCGGGCATCTTGACGCTCTGGACAATATTGCAAATGGACCCGACCTGGTAAATCTCCTTGGCCTTGGGCTCATCGATGGAGGCGTCGTGCTGGGTGGCGAGAAAGATCTTGCGGTCGCCGGTGAGCGCCTCTTCAAGGGCGCGCACGCTGGACTCGCGGCCCACCACAAAGGGCGTCATCATGTACGGAAAGATCACCATGTCCCGGATGGGCATCATGGGCAGCTTGCGCGCTTCGGTTTTTGCAGTCATCGGGACACCTTATCTATTGGATGCGCGAAAGCAGCTCCGGTTGCGGGGCTGGTTGTACGTCGCTGTTGGGATTGTACAGCGAAACCGCTATCGGCTACCCGTCAAGAACGTGGAAGCGCAACTCAAGAATCGCGGGTTGTGGGTCACATTCCCTCCAACATATACTTTCCCGATGGATGAATCCATGACCGTCGACGTAAGCCAGTTTTCTTTTGAAGAGTTCATTGGGTTCCTGTTCGACCGGAAGGTCCCGGCTGAAACCGAATCCTTTGCATATCTGGCCGAACGTGGCGAAACAAAAAAGTGGAACCCATGGTACTGGAACACAGCGGTGATGTTTGACCCTCAACGGGTTTGTGACTACTACATTCGGTTGTTCCGGAATCCTTGTTTTCTTCTCGATCGGTTCTCCAATCCCCAGCTTGAGCAAGCGTTTTGGGGGATTCAAGCCGCTAATCTTGATTGCTCTGCATCCAACGCGATTTGGAATTCGGATTTGCCGTTCGCATTACGTGAAGAGTGCGCCAGATCCATGTTTTATTTGTTCAGGGATCTATTTGCCACCGAGCCACTCGAAAGCTCCGTGTGTATGTGGTGGGACTCGCTTTGCTACGACTGGCATTGTGGGAATAAGAAACGGTCGCGTGGCGGCGAGGACTTGGCCATGCAGGACGTGATGTTCGAGACTCTGACTGAGATCCTCGCGCTCGATTCTGAGGTTTGCCAGGGTGCTGCGCTACATGGGCTAAGTCATTTGCATCATCCAGCAACGGAAGAGCTTATCCAGAACTACCTGAAAATGCATCCATCGTTGAATGAGGAGTGGAGAGACGCCGCTCTTGGCGCAGCCCGGTTTGACTTGATGTAACGATGCGATTGACGGCAGTCATCCCCTCGCCAGCCGCCCGAAGAGACTGTTGGATATCAGTCCACGCCTTGGTGTCCCTTTGAAGCAAAAAGCTCCAAGTCTCAATTTCGAGACCTGGAGCTTTCTGGACTATTAGGCTGCAATACGTGAGTCGAGGACTTATCCCGCCTTTTCCAGCAGGCACAACGACAGATCCCGCCGCTCGACCATATCGCTCGTGATTTCCAGGTCGCGGACGCGCTTGTTGTTGGGCAGGTGGTACATCAGGTCGAGCATCAGCTCTTCCAGGATCATGCGCAATCCGCGCGCGCCCACCTTGCGGGCCAGGGCCTCGCGGGCCACGGCGGCAATTGCTTCGGGAGTGAAGTGCAGGCGGACGTTCTCGAACTCGAACAGTCTCTGGTACTGCTTGAGAATGGCGTTGCGCGGCTTGGAAAGAATCTCAATCAGCGCCGCTTCGTCCAGTTCGTCCAGAATGCCCATCACCGGCAGACGGCCCACAAACTCGGGAATCAAGCCGTACTTGATCAGGTCCTGCGGCTCGGTCTTGCGCAGCAACTCGGTATCGCGGTGCGAACGGGTTGTAGCTGCATCGGCATCGGCATCCATGGCTTTGAAGCCCAGGGCCTTCTTGCCCACGCGGCGTCCCACCACGCGCTCCAGACCCACAAACGCCCCGCCGCAGATGAACAGGATGTTGGTAGTGTCGACGGCGGTGAACTCCTGGTGCGGGTGCTTGCGTCCGCCCTGCGGCGGAACATTGGCCACGGTGCCTTCCAGGATCTTGAGCAGGGCCTGCTGCACGCCCTCGCCGCTCACGTCGCGGGTGATCGAGGGGTTCTCGTCCTTGCGGCCGATCTTGTCGATCTCGTCGATGTAAATGATGCCCTGCTGGGCGCGGGTCACGTCGCCGTCGGCGGCCTGCAGCAGCTTCAGGATGATATTCTCCACATCCTCGCCCACATAGCCGGCCTCGGTCAGCGTTGTCGCGTCCACGATGGCGAAGGGCACGTCGAGCATCTTGGCCAGGGTGTGCGCCAGGAGCGTCTTTCCCGATCCGGTAGGCCCGATGAGCAGGATATTCGACTTGGTCAGCTCCACTTCGTTGCTGCGCATGCGGTTCATCTGGATGCGCTTGTAGTGGTTGTAAACCGCAACGGCAAGCTTTTTCTTGGTTTGATCCTGGCCAATGACGAAGTCGTCCAGGAAGCTCTTGACCTCCTGCGGCTTGGGCAGGTGGCCTGCGGCGTTGGCCGGATGGGCCGCATCTGCGCCACCGCGGTCGTCTTCAAGGATCGAGTTGCAAACGGCCACGCACTCATCGCAGATGTAAGCGCGAGGGTAGTCGCTGGGCGAAGAGATCAACTTGGCCACGGCGTCCTGCGACTTGTGGCAGAACGAGCAGCGCAGTGCTTCTTCGGGTCCCACGCGCGTTTTCATGTTCCTGCTCCCTTGGGTGGTCGAGCTTGGTTCCGGTCCTGCGTCCCGGCCAGTTTAGCAGGTTTGCAGGGCGGCCGCCCGGCGAAACCGCCGGCCGGTTGTTACTTGGGTTACGAGCGCGGCCGGTCGATGATCTCGTCCACGATGCCGTACTCCTTCGCCTGTTGCGCGTTCATGATAAAGTCCCGCTCCACATCGCGCTCGATGCGGTCCAGGGGCTGGTCTGTGTGCTTGGCGATGAGGTTGTTGGTAATCTCGCGGATGCGCAGAATCTCGCGCGCATGGATGTCGATGTCCGTGGCCTGGCCGCTCAGTCCGCCCATGGACGGCTGATGGATGAGAATCCTCGAGTTGGGCAGGGCGAACCGCTTGCCCTTGGTGCCGGCCAGCAGCAGAAACGCGCCCATGCTGGCAGCCTGGCCAATGCAGATGGTCTCCACCTTGTTCTTGATGAACTGCATCGTGTCGTAGATGGCCAGACCCGCGGTGATCGAGCCGCCAGGGGAGTTGATGTAGAGATGCACGTCCTTCTCCGGATCTTCGCCGGAGAGAAAGAGCATCTGCGCCACCACCAGGTTGGCCACCTGGTCGTCGATGGGCGTGCCCAGAAAGATGATGTTGTCGCGTAGCAGACGGGAGTAGATGTCGTAGGCGCGCTCGCCCCGGCTCGTCTGCTCAACCACCATGGGTACTAATGCCATAGGGACTTCTTCTCGTTCTTTCGTTGGGGAGTATCGCTCCCCGTTCCTTGCTTGCCGCGCGGCCACAGGGTTGCAATCCTGGGTGCCCCGCGCGGCGATTTCCGCCATTTGCCGGACTACTTGCCGTCTGGGGCGGGCAGCCGCTCGTACAGCAGGTTCGCGGTCTTTTCGCGCCGCAATTGTTCCCGGATTCTAGCCAGTCCGCCGTCCGCCGTCAAACGCGCACGAAGGGCATCGATCGGCTCGCGGGCCTGCAGAGCGGCCAATTGCAGTTCACGGTCCAGATCCTCGTCGCTGATGATGATGTTTTCTTCAGCGGCTATCCGATCCAGCAAGATATTGGTCTTCACCTCGGCCACGGCGCCGTCGCGCTGGGCCGTGCGCAGCCGGCCAAAGTCCAGCTTGCGCATCTGCTCGGTATTCATTCCCTGGGCCGCCAGGGCGCGCAGGCCGCGCTCCAGGCGCGCGTCAATCTGCTCCTGCACCAGCGACTCGGGAACCGCAAACGGGTAGCGCTCCACGAGCGCGGCAAAGAGCCGGTCCTTGGTCTCGCCTTCCACGCTGTGGCGCTTGCGGTTGGCCATGTGATCGCGAACGCGGCTTTCCAGTTCGGCCAGGTTCTCGTAGTGGCCCAGTTCCTTGGCAAAATCGTCCGTCAGATCCGGCATGATGCGCTTCTTGATGGCCTTGACCTCGACGTTATACGTAACGGTCTTGCCGGCCAGCTTGGGTTCGCCATAATCGGCGGGATAGATGACCTCGGCCTTCAGTTCCTGGCCGGGCTTGGCGCCGCGCAGAACGGCTGAAAAAGCCTCTACCGTGTCCTTGCCGCCAATCTCTACCAATGTGTCCTCGCCCACGATCGGGGCAGCCTCCTGGTCGCCATCGATCTGGCCCTTGTAGGAGATCTGCGCCCAGTCGCCGTCCACCATGCCGCGCTCTTCCTCCACCGGCTCAATGGTGGCATGCGACTCGCGCAACTGCTCGAGTTCCCGCTGGAACTCCTCTTCGGTGATCTCCACCGGCGGCTTCTCCACGGTGACCGTCTGATAGCCCTCGATCGAGAAATCCGGGACGAACTCAAAGACCGCCTTCACATGCATCGGCTGGCCGTCCTCCACCGTCAGTTCGGTCACGCGCGGCTCCCCGACGGGCTTCACGCCCAAATCGAGAACCGCCTTGTTGAACCGTTCCGGCAGCAGGCCGTCGATCACGTCCTTGCGGATTCCGTCGGCAAAGCGGCGCCGGACCACTGTTTCCGGCACCTTGCCGGCGCGGAAGCCGGGAATCTTGGCGTATTTCCGGTAGTTGCCGGTCACGGTCCTGTAGGCTTTGGAAACCTCTTCGGCGGGAATGTCCAGCACCAGTTCGCGGGTGCACTCCGGGTTCAGAACCGGCCCATGCTCGTGGCCATGATCGTGGCCTTCGTGCTCATGGTTGTGCTCGTGGGTATCGTTCGCCGCCTCGGCCGCGTCAGGTAGGGGGGTGTTTTCGACTGTGTCGGTAGAGCTCAACTTTTTACCTTCCAGGCGCTTTGCGCGCCAAACAAACTTCAAGACTCTGGTGTAAACCACCTGTTTAGAGTTGTATACAGACAACTCCTGGGACGGGTTTCTCCCATTCGTTACCGCTCCAGAGCGCAAAGAGCGCCGCGCGGCCTAGGATACGCCTCATCTCATGGTAAGAGGGTTTGCTGGCAGGGTCAAACCGCCCGGGCGGTTTCTGCGCCGGGAGGCACCGCGAAAGGCACGTTACTGCTCAGAGACCTGCGGCTTGCGAACATAAGGGAGAAACCTGGGATGGGATGCGCCGCAGCGCGCGTAGTGCTCCCGCGCCTCGGCCAGACTGAGGGCGCCGTTCACCGTCAGCCGGATTTCGGCAGCGTCAGCGTCTTCCTGCCCGTCATCCTCCCACCAGCAGACCGGGCACAGCGCCAGCGCGCCGGGCGTTTCCAACGTCTTGCACCCGCAGCACGGGCAGCGAAAACGAGTCTCCACGGGTCCCCCTGAATACGAATTGACGGGAAAAGAGGCGCGGGGGTTACAGGCCAATCTCATAAACGCTGCTGGTGCCCCATATCTGACGCAGCTTCATCGCGTCAGATATGGGAACCCACAAACCCTGACCCACCGGTATGCCGGAAGCAAACAGCAGCATTCCAGGTCCGGTTCCGATTGCCGTACCGCTTCTGGCTGTGATAAAACGATTGGCCATGAAGCCTCAAACTGCGCTGATCCTGCTCCTCTCCATCGGTTGCATTCTGCCTTGCCGTGCTGAACGCCTCGAATCGGCGTCCAACCCCACCGCCTGGCCGCTTCCTGTCGTGGATATCGAGGACGAAGGTCACGTGGTCGTCGCCCATCTCTACGTCCTGCCGGGCGAAACCATGCGGCTCACCGCCAAGCAAATTCCCGCCGCGGGAGCCGGATATTACGAGGCGATGCCGGAAGAAGATTATCTGCTGCTGATTCCCTTCAAGCTTCAGCTTCCCGCAATGGGGAAGGAAAGCTGCCCCTGCGCGTTGCACATGGACAAGATCGGATGGAACCGGCAAGGCGGAATGACAACCCTCACGGGCCTCCGTCCTTTTCTTGAGACAGCCTCAGGCACGAAGATCCCCATCGTCTCCGATGTGAAGCATCTCCGGATCGCCAACGGCAAATTGTATTTCAAGCTCCAGGGACATGGCTCAAGCGATTACTGGGTGCTCACCCGCTTCGGGCAGGTTGTCGAAACCGGAGGCCCATGGGGGATGTGGGAGATGACGCGCTTCTTTTTTGCCGTCCTTCTGCCCCTGGCGCTGCTCGGCCTCCTGGGATATTCGGTTGCGGGCGCGATTCTTCTGATGCGCGAAGACAGCCATCCCGAAATGTCCTTCATTGAACTGATGCGGCACACCCTCATGAGCCTGCCGCTGGTCAGGAGAATCAGCCGCGGGCGGGAGCTGGCGAAGGCCTCGGTCTTGAATTGAAGAGTTTTGCGGGTCGCGTAAATGGGCTTTCTGGGAGGCAAGAAGTGTCAGGGCACGACTTTAGTCGTGCCGATAGAAAGGAACTCCCCGGCTGGACAAAAGCTCAAAAGTCCTGGGCTTTAACCTCTGAGGGGCTTTGCCTGAAAAGCTCCGATTTTTGGGCAACACAAAGAGTTTTTAGGCAACTTCACGACTTTTAAGGCAAGGTCCTGACTTTTTGCGCCCTCGATCTCGGTCGTCTCTGCAAGGGGGTAGCTATTTAGTAACTTCCGGGTTGGCGTCCATCCAGGAACTGCCTGCAGTCTGGACAGAAGGGTGTTTGCCGGCCCTGATCCCTCAGACTTCCTGGAACCGGACTTCCGACCCGGAGCGCCATTGCGCACCTCAGCGGTTTGCGAGTCTTGCGGCAAGCTGACTCGATGCCGAGTTCGTCAACTGGACTCGGTGCTAACGGATCGATCCCTACCGGTATGGCTGCGCTTGAACGCTGAAGATCGCGCTCTTCGGCCACTGAGCGTCGCCGAGCGTGATGCTGGCGTGGCTCGCATCGGCGACGCCCAATGTCCGCAGCGGCACGCGCACGGTGAGGAAGTGGTCTCCAGCCTGAATCAGTGGATCGGGATCAAGGCCCGCCCAGGCCTGGAAGATCGTCTGGTCAGCGCGCTCCAGCAAGAGCCAATAGGCCACATAATGCCGATGGCTGCTGGCGCGGCCGCTTGCATCGAAGGCCGCCTGGTCTCCGATGTTGGCTGTGGCGTGCAGCACGAACTCGCCGCCACTGGAGACAGCGATCTTCATCACCGGCCATCCCATGGGCGGCTTCTCCGCCTGACTGCCGGGCGCGGGGATGGGCTCGAAGGATTCGATTCGAACATACAAAAACGACTCATCGCAAGCGGCCCGCAATTGCCAGCCCTGCCTGGCGGCACTGGCCTTATCGAGCGCCGGCGCGACGCTCTGCCAGGGCGCGCCCGCGCGCTCGAAGGCTCCGGGGGGCGGCGGAATCATGGCATAAACCGATTCCGCGGAGTACGGCTTGTCGCTAAATGCAAAGTCGCTGATCTTCCAGGCTCCGTCTTCGCGGACGAAACGCATGCTCAGGAATCCGCCCGGACTGAATTGCCCGAGCAATACAGCCTGATCTGCCTGCACGTAAACCCTGGACGAGGTGTAATGCGCATCGGGCTGCGGGCGCAACTGGGAACGCATCTTCTCGGCATCCGACGCCTTCGCGCGGGACCACAACCCGACAAAGGCATGGTCCGCGTCGCCGGTTTGCACGGCCTTTTCCATCTGGCTGTAGACAGCGAGGACCTGGTCCTCAGGACGCTGCGCCCTGCAACCTATCGCGCATATCAGGAAACAGAAACAGACAAGATTTCGCATATGCAGGAGGATAGCAGAGGAAGACCCGACGCGAATGGGGATAACTCGCATGAGCTTCGCAGGAAAGCCAGAACCGATGCAGCCGAATCTTCGAGCCGCCGCGTAGGGACCAGGGTTCATTTTTGTATGACTGGATTTGGCTCCTGGAGCCGGAGCACCAGATTCGTGAACACGGACCAACTTTGCAGGCCATTTCAGCGAAGGGTGTGATTTGCTTGCGGCAGGGCTGAAGTCGTGCCCTCACACGAGCAGGAGGCTGAACTGAGTAGCCCCCGGCTCGCTTCGGGTCAAACCGCAATCGGCGAGGCATGCGTCTGCCCCGCCGCAGGCGCCTACGGCACAAACACCTTCAGCCGCACGTGCCACTTGGTGCTCTGGCCGGGCTTCAGTGTAACCATCCCAGTGTCCGCCGAGCCCCACTCCTTGCCGAAGGGGTCGCCGAAGTTGTACTGGTGTTCGATGGCCACAAAGCTCTTGGTGGGAGGAGCGTACATCTGGATGGTCTTGATTTCCGGCGACAGGCCCTCGATTTTGACTCCATAGTGGGCGGCCGGATCGATGACCTCGACGGTAGCTGCGCCGCCCTTCCAATCCAGGTGGCTCCAGTTGTCGTCGAAGAACTCAGCTCCCAGCGCCTTGCCGCCGGGGGCGCTCAGATCAAACCGGGTTCCTTTTACTGGCAGAATCTTGCCGGTGGGGAAGACGTTGTCGTATCCGTCCACCTCGGCCGTGGTCGAGGCCGGAATCAGCACCTTCGTCTGGCTGCGGTCGCCGGAGGGCAGGTTGAAGTAGGGGTGCCAGGCCAGGGCCATCGGTTCGGCCTCGCTGCCCACGTTGTGGGCCACAATCGAGGCATCGACGGCGTCTGCCGAGAGCGTGATGGTAATAACCAGGTCGGTCTTCGAGAGCCAGTGGCCGCTGAAGTCGCCGCCATGGATTACGCCGACTGCCTGCTCGCCGCCATTGACCTTCTTCACGATGAGTTCGTCGGTTCTGGCCTTGAGAATAAGCCCGTGCATGGCATGGCGCTCAGCCGTCGCCAGCTTGCCGATGTTGTTGGCCGGCAGGGTGATTGTGTGTCCCTGCCAGGCGGTGGTCAGGGTCTTGCCGTCGGCCGCCAGCTTGCCGCGAATCCGGTTGGGATAGGGAGCCAGGAAGGCGGCTCCCAGCCGGTAGCCCAGGTCGCCGAAATCATCATCGTCGGCGTCGAGCATCTTCTTGGCGCCGGCCAACTCCGGCGAGGCCAGCATGTCCACATTGCCCTTGCCGGGGAAGTTGGCGGTGATCTGCAGTATCTCCATGCCGCGGCCGGGTGCGAGGGTGATGCTGGTGAACTCCGGTTTGGTGGTGCTGACGGCGGCCCGGCTCAGGGTAATGACCTTCTGGCCGCCGATCTCAACGGCGAGTTTGCTGCCGCTCGGCAGGGGGCCAGCCTGGGCGTGGCTGGTGAGTGTCAACGGGCCCGCCAGCAGAGCAGGCAGGGCAAAAGACAACAGGGCAAGTGCGCGAACAACAGGCTTCATCTCAATCCATCCCAGGAAGTACAATCGGATTCTCGGAGCGAGTTCAACTGCGCCGCGGTTTTCCCGACGCCGGCAAACGAGTTCTGAGGGCAGCGCCATTTTACGCCAATCACCGGCTCCAGGAATAGCGGCTGCTATCCTGTGAAATGGCAGCCCGGTACAGAGATCGTGGGCTGGATCACACTTTCAGGCGGGGGGCGCTGGTGTAAACTGCCCTTCATTATTTCAGGACTAAAACATGCCAGTTGAAGACGTTTGCACCATGAGCCATACGCGCGGCCCCAGCCGCCCGCTTCTTGAATTGACCATCGGCAGCCTGCTCCACCGGACCGCCGACAGCTTTCCCGACCGCCTGGCCGTGGCTTCGCTCCACCAGTCCAAGCGCCTCACCTGGGCCGGGTTAAGCACCGAGGCCGACCGCGTGGCGCGGGGGCTCTGGTCGCTGGGCATCCGCAAGGGCGACCGCGTGGGCATTTGGTCCACCAACTGCATCGAGTGGATCATGATGCACATGGGCTGCGCGCGCGCCGGAGCGGCTCTGGTGAACGTGAACCCCGCCTACCGCTCGCATGAGTTGCAGTTCACGCTCCAGAGGTCGCGCATGAAGGCGCTCTTCCTCTGGCACAAGGACAAGCACGCCGACTACGAGGAGATTCTGGGCCGGGCGCGCCACGGGATAACGTGCGAGCTCCAACACACCATCTATTTTGACTCGCCGGAGTGGCCAGCGCTGCTCGACGCCCCAGGTCAGCTCCCCGATCACGTGTCCGTGAACGATGTGGCCAACATCCAGTACACCAGCGGCACCACGGGTCTGCCCAAGGGCGTGCTGCTGACCCACCATAACATTGTGAACGACGGGCAGTTCCTGGCTCAGGGCTTTCACTACACAGAGCAGGACAAGATCGTGATGCCGATGCCCTTCTTTCACTGCTACGGCTGCGTGATCGGCACCATGTCCGCTCTCAACTCCGGCGCGGCTCTCATTCTGCCCAACTGGACCTTCGAGGCGCGAACCACGCTGAAAGCTGTCCAGGATGAGCGGGGGACTTCTGTCTACGGGGTTCCGGCCATGTACGTGGCGGAATTTGCGCTGCCCGACTTTACCAGCTTCGACCTGACCAGCCTGCGCACCGGCATGATGAGCGGTGCGCCCTGCCCCATCGAGCTGATGAAGCGCGTCCTCAATGAGATGCACTGCAAGGAGTTGGTCATCGCTTACGGCCAGACGGAGACTTCGCCGGTATGCACCATGAGCGACGCCAGCGATTCTATCGAGGTTCGCGTCAATACCGTGGGCCGGGCCATGCCTCAGACGGAGATAAGGATCGTCTCCCGCGAGACGGGCAAAACCCTGCCTGTCGGGGAGCAGGGTGAAATCTGCGTGCATGGCTTTACGTTGATGAAGGGCTACGATGGCGACCCCGAAGGCACGGCGCAGGTCATCCAATCCGACGGCTGGCTGCACACCGGCGACCTGGGCATCATGCGCGCGGACGGCTGCATCCACCTGACCGGCCGATCCAAGGACGTGGTCATCCGAGGCGGAGAAAACATCTACCCACGCGAGGTCGAGGAGTTCCTCTACACCCATCCCAAGGTGGGAGAGGCGCAGGTGGTCGGCATTCCCCATGAGCGGCTGGGCGAGATCGTGGTGGCTTGGGTGCGGCTGCATCCCGGCGTCGAAGCCACCGAAGAGGAGATCAAGGAATTCTGCCAGGGCCAGATCGCCTACTACAAGATTCCCGAGCATGTCCGCTTCGTCACCGACTTCCCCATCACCCTCTCGGGCAAGATCCAGAAGTACAAGATCCGCGACTTCGAGATCGAGGCGCGCGGATTGCAAGACTTGGTCAAGACCGCGACAGCATAAACCGTTCACGGCCAGCGCCATGCGGCAGGACAAGGCTCGTTCCCGCTCGGGTCTCAGAATTGAGGCCCGAGTTGCTTGGCACGCCAGGTGAAACCGATGTCGTCACGTAGACAAGATAGTCATCTTTCATTATTTCCCTATTGCATCAGATAGTTGCGCGCTGTATTCTGTTGCGAATTCCGAGAACAGAGCTGGTCTGTAGTGAATAGAAGGTTCTTACATAACGTATTTAATGTAGTTGTAGGTGTCGGTGCGCTCTTCAATGTTCTGTTTGCCATTTGCCTTAAAACAGAGGTAGACAGTGTTTGGCCAGTTATCAGGCCTTTGCTGACCTCCATACAGCAGAGAATTTGGTGGTTATGGCCAATTGTTACCTTGGTAATGTTTTCTGCGCGAATGGCAGATAAGAGATTTTGCGACAAATGGGGCTTTGAAGCAGTCAAAGAAATGCTGGAGATTCTTCGGGAAAAAGCGTTTCCGGAGAATTCAGACCCGCAACATCACCACCGGGTCACGCTTTTCCGGTATAGGAAATGGCGGATTTGCTTGAGAAAGTGGCCCTGGAGCGGTTGGCTTGTTCCGGTTGTCCGCTCGGGACATACCACACAGCACAGGAAGACATGTTTCCTTGCGCCAGATGACGCGGACAAAGCGGAAGGAATAGTTGGTAGAACTTGGAGTACGTGTGGGGTAATCGTGGTTCCAGATTTCGCGAAGAATCAAGCCGTGTTACCTAATCTTCTCTTTGAGGAAGAGCGCCCTCACGATATTCACCCTATTGCCGATGTATACTCCAAGGCAACCTATGTTTCCATCGACTGGGTTTTGAAGAATCTGCCGGGCGCAAGGTCGTTCATGGGCATTCCAGTGACCGTTAAAGGGGTGCCGTGGGGTGTGATCGTCGTGGATAGCCGAAATCCGCACATCGAGAACAGCAGTCGGGTTTATGAAGCGTACAACCTGATCTCGCGTCCGCTCATCAAATGCATCGAGAGGCTGCAATGACAAAATCTTCATGGATTCAGATCGATCTGTCCGTGAACCCGTCAGGAATAGACCCCGAGGGTAAGTGCGGTCCAGTAGGACTGTTTATTGCTCCTCATCAGATGCCCAAGGCCGTGCGTGGTTTTTTAGATGCGGGGCGTGGAGTCTATGTGATTGAACTGCGCTATCCAGACGACGAGGAGTTCAAGCGGGAACGTCAGGATGATTTTGTTTGCGTAAGGCTGGGTAAGCACAGCAGACGCCTCCTTGGGTTAGAGTTAAGCACAAGCAATCCACTGAGCATCAATAGCGTGCAGTTGAGGACGCCTGACGTCGAAAGAATTGAAGAGGCCGTGGATCTGTTAATTCAACAGGAATCTTCATGCAAGGGGCGTGAAAATTATTCGCTTGCCAAGAAAGCTATCGAATCGAAGAGGACGCTCTTGGCAACAGAGCTTTTTGCGACAGCATAGAATTCTCCGGGGGAGACTAAGAACCTCGACCCGTCAGTCAACGCACCCAGGAATCGCTGGGTACTCCAGAGCTTGGCCCGGTCTATCAGTCCATATTTTTCGTGTCCGGTGCTTCGACGCTACGCAACCGGCTTTTCGTAGCGTCCCCGGAAGGCATTCCAGCGGATGATGGCGATCTCCTGGAGCATCTTCATGCCGTCCTTCAGGTAGCTCAGGCGGGAACGCTCGTCGTGCGACCAACTGACCGGTACCTCGATGATCCAGTAACCCCGCTTGATGGCGATAAACAGAATCTCCGGGTCAAAGCCCCAGCGCTCAATGGTCTGAAGCCGGAAAACGGTCTGGGCGGCGGCGCGGGTAAAGGCTTTGAAGCCGCACTGGGTATCGGCAAAGCGCAGCCCCATCACGCTGCGCGTGACGGCGTTGAAGCAGCGGCCAAAAAACTGCCGGTAGAGCGGCTGGCTCTGGATCTGGCGGCCTCGCTCCAGCCAGCGGGAGCCAATGGCGATATCCGCGCCCCCGGCGATGGCGGCAAACAGGCGTTCGGCCTCCTCGATGGGCGCCGACAGATCGGAGTCGGTAAACAGCACCACGTTGCCCTGCGCGTGAAGCATCCCGGCGCGCACGCTGTAACCCTTGCCCCGGTTGCCGGGGTTCTCCAGCAGCCGCACCTCGGGTGCGCTCTGTGCAAAGGTCCGCACCACCTCGGCGGTCGCGTCGGTCGAGCCATCGTTCACCACGATGACCTCCGCATCCCATTTGCGAGCCCGGATGCAGTCCACCACCAACTCGAGTGTCGCTGGAATGCGGACGCTTTCGTTGTAGGCCGGAATTACAATGCTGTACTTTGGCCCGCTGTTGTTGCTGGAATCCTCGGTCACGTCCACGTCCCCCTCCCTCACGCGCCGCTCCCTGCCGGGAGCGGAAACATCAGGGAATAGCTTTCGACATGATAACGCCACGGAGGGAAATTGGGCTGCGCAATCCCCCGGCGCGGGATTATTTCCGTCAAGCTATTGACAGGAAAAGGTCCAAATCCACAGGAAGGCCTTCTTTTTCTCGCCAAAATAGGCGGAATCCGGCTATTCTGAGAGCGGAGGCCTAGAGAATATGACAAAGGCAGACCTGGTGGAAAAGGTAACCGGAGTGGGCGACTTGACCCGCCGCGATGGCGAAGTCATCGTCGAGACGATCTTCGATTCAGTGATCGGGGCCCTCAAGGGTGGAGACAAGATTGAGATTCGCGGCTTCGGGTCCTTCCGCATCCGCCAGCGCAACCCCCGCATCGGACGCAACCCGAAGACCGGAGAGCGGGTTGAGGTTCCGGCCAAAAAGGTGCCCTACTTCAAACCTTCCAAAGAGTTGCGCGACCTGGTCAATCCCAAGGAAGCCGCCAGCGCCTCCTGACCACTCAACCTGCCCGGCGGGCTGCGTCCTGAGATGACGCATTTTCAATTCTAGTGTCAACAGAAACCATGCACCCAAGTGGCTTTTTTCTCAAGAAATAGCCACCTTCAATGCTGCTCTCATGTCGGCATGTGAAGCGAAAATTCTTGAGCCCCGGTCAGCAGAACAAAACTTCCGCGTCTCATTCTCTCGCCTGATTTGTGGCGAAGGGACGGGAAGCTGCGCACCATGAAATGAACGGCAGCTCAGGCTGGTTATAGCGGTTCTCCAGTTGCTGTAAAGGGAAACCATAGTCCGCCCGCCTGGCCGTTCCTCACCGCCGTTCGGCATTGGGCCGGATGCCGATCACGCTCATCATGCGCCCCGCGCGGCCCTGCGAGCCGCGGTGGGAGAAGAACAGCTCCCGTTGGCAGCTTGTGCAGCCGCCCACCAGTTTGATTGCCCCTGGCTTGAGGCCGGCAGCCAGCAACTGGCGGCGGTTGGCCTCGGCCAGATCCAGGTGCAGGCTGGGACCGATGGACGAGTGACCCGGAGCGCGCTGCGTCAGGAACAGCATGGGATAGCGGGTCCGCACCGGGTCGGAATCGTAGACTTCGCGGAAGAGTTTGCGCGCGTAGGCAAACTGGGACTCGAACTCCGAGAACATCTCTTCGCCCACGGCGTAGCAGCAAGGGCCGATGCCGGGACCGATGGCGGCCATCAAATCCTCAGGCCGGGAGCCGAATTCGAGCCTCATGCGGCCCACTCCGGCTTCGACGATCCGGTTCACCGTTCCCCGCCATCCTGCGTGGAAGGCAGCCACGGCGCGCCGCTTGCGGTCAGCCACCAACACCGGGATGCAGTCGGCGGTCTGGATGCCGAGCAGCAGGCCGGGCTCATCGGTCATCAGGCCGTCGCCCTTCCAGGGCCGCTCCCGGTTCGCGTCGCCGGCTTCTGCCACCACCACCAGCTTGGAATGAATCTGGCGGAGGGCAACCAGTGGCGTGGCCGCGTCTCCGCTGACCGCCTCGGCCAGAAGCCGCCGATTCCCGGCCACCGTCTCCCGGTCGTCCTCAGCCGTAAAACCCAGGTTCAACTCGCCCGGCGCGCCCTCCGCGCAATAAGCCCGGCTCAGGCCCCCCCGGCGGGTGCTGAAGCCATGCCAGAGCCAGCTAGTCTTTGCCCATCCCGGAACCGCCAGCCACTCTACGCCGTTCCGGGCGGCGCGGGGAACCGGCGCGGCCGAGGTCAGTTCGGTCTGCTCCGCGCGCTCGAATCGCATGCGAAGGGTTACGCCGGCTGCCTTGCCGCGCAGGCTGCGCTTCAGGCCCGCCTGCTCGAAAAGCGTGTCGATGGCCTGGATTGCAGGCTCAGGGTGCGTATCTGGAGTCGAGGAAGAAGACATCTGGCTCCCATTTTATCTGGCGGAACAAAAGCGTAGGGCCTGCCTTCCGGCAGGCCCGCTTGAGAGGCAATTGAGAGGGGAGATCCAGGGGGGAATTTGAGAAGAGGTCCATACAGGACCTTCAAGAAGGAGTGGGTACCTTTCTTGGGTGGGTGGTGATTCGGGGAAGCCTCTGCTTGTTATTTAGTGAGATGCATGGAACTGGAAAAGGTTGCACAATTCCGGCACAAACTTTTGAATCCGGGGGATTGTTCCTTCTACCTCCAGCACCAGGCCAGGGGATCGGCGCATTGTAGGCCTCCAGGCGACCGTCGTCCTCGTTTTTCGCCCCACTGGTTCCCATCGCCGGGCAGGCAAACAGCACTCTCGTAACCTCAACCTGCAGGTAACCTTTTCCGATAATAGGAATGTGAAACTTTGAGCATTTTTCCCATTGACGAGGCGTCGCGGGTAACGTGTATGGTGGTACTTACTTACATCCCAGCGACGGGGTACTGTAGACGGGAACACCGGTTGAAGAGGATGCCACTCAACGGCGACGGGGGTTGAGCAGGCTGATCCGGGAACCGCTCGATAACAGTGCGCTTCGTGGGTGGCCCCCCCCAGGCATGAACCGCGAAAATTGTGCGCGGAGAGAACGTAAGGTCGCGTTGGCCGTTTGCAAAGCGAAGAAACACTCAGTGGCCCGGCCGTCTCCGGCTGGGATCTACCTGATGGGACTATTGGTGTGCCGGGGTGAAGATGGCTGACGCGGCGTTGGAGAGCTACAGATTCGATCGTCAGAATGAAGCCGCCCGGCTGGCTGCCCTCAAGTCGACCGGAATTCTCGATACCCCGCCGGAGCCCAGCTACGACGCCATCACCCGGCTGGCTGCCGAATACTTCCAGGCCGATTCGGCCGGAATCGGTTTTGCCGATGAGAGCCGCGTGTGGATCAAGTCGCACTGGGGCCAGCACATCCTCGAGATGCCCCGCAAGGACTCCATCTTCGACATGGTGCTCGCGGCCGATGGGCCGGTTGTGGTTCCGGACGTCTCCAAACTTCCTCAATCCAAAAGGTCCCGGCTTATTGTCAGGCGCCTGGAACCTACCTTCTTTGCCGCCGTCCCGGTGCGTTCCTTCGACGGAAAGATCCTGGGGGTGTTGACCCTTTTCTCCCGCAAGCCGCGCAGCGGCCTGACGCCGGACGAGCTTCGCATGTTCGAAAGCCTTGCCGAGATGGTGTCCAGCCAGTTGGAACTGCGCAGACTGCACAATTCCTTCGCCGGACACGGGTTGCGCCGGACACGCGTCGTAAGAGCCCCCGGAAGTTGGCCCTCCAGGCCGGATCTGCGCCGCGCCCTCGATGAGCGTGAGTTTGTGCTTCACTACCAACCTGAGGTGGACCTCGCCACCCGGAAAATTGTGGGGCTTGAAGCGCTGATACGGTGGAATCATCCGCAGCGCGGGCTTATCCAGCCCATGGACTTCATTCCGCTGGCCGAGGAGAGCGGCCTGATTCTGCCCATCGGCGACTGGGGACTTGCCGAGGCCTGCACCCAGATTCAGAACTGGTGCCGCGAGGATCCCCGCCACGTCTCTTTGCGCATCGGCGTCAACCTCTCCGCGCGCCAGTTCTCCCGCGAGGGGCTGGCCGATCACGTCGAGGCGCTGCTTCTGCAGTTCGGCCTCTCCAGCCGTCAACTCGGCCTGGAGATGACCGAGTCCAGCCTGATTCTCAACATGCGCACTGCCATGGACGTGCTGAGCACCCTGCGCAAGCTGGGCGTCTCCTTGCTGATGGATGACTTCGGCACCGGCTACAGTTCTCTCAGCTACCTCCATACGTTCCCCTTCGACGTGCTCAAGATCGACCGCTCTTTCGTGTGCCGCATGACCGAGGGCGATCAACCGCTGCAAATCGTGCGCACCATCATCGAACTGGCCCGCGTCATGGGCATGGACGTGGTGGCCGAGGGTGTGGAGACTCGCGAGCAGTACCGGCTGCTGCGCCAGTTGGGCTGCCGCTTCGGACAAGGCTTCCTCTTCGCCCGCCCCATGAGCGCCCTGGCCATCACCCAACTGTTGCGCCTCCCCGGCCGCGTGCTCCCCGATCTCGATGCATGCGAAACAACCGGAGACTGACCGTGCTGCTGTTTGCTACAAACTTTCTGTCCTGGCTGGCCGGAAAGCCGGAACATATTTGAAATCCACGTGTGTTGTAAGATGAAAACGGGTATCCTGAGGCCTCCAGGCAAGGTTGTCCCGGTACAGGCAACTTCGGTACGCCCCCCAGGATTCATTGCAGCAATTGCATCTTCACGACCCTGAGGCGTCATCGGATCGCCGCCCTCTGCAGATCGGAACAGTCCCGCGGATGGCAACGTGGGAGGTATTCGGTTCTGTGTGTTCCACGTATCTTCTCCCGGAGTTCTCTTAGGTCGCGCCTCGCGTGCATCCAGTTCTCTTATCCATCGGTTCGATTCTCATTCCGGCCTATGGCGCCTCGGCTGCCTTGGGCGTGCTGCTGGCGCTGTTCCTGGCGCAGCGCACGGCGCAAGTGGCCGGCCTCGACGGTGGCAAGGTGTGGAACCTGTGCGTGGTGGCGCTGTTTGTTGCGCTGGTGGGCTCACGGCTGCTTCTGGTGGCGCTCAACTGGACTGACCTGCGCCTTCACCCCTCGTGGATGCTCGCGCTGGCCATGATTCATCACCCGCTGCTGGCGGCCTTCGGAACGCTGGCCGCAATCGTGGCGGCAATTCTCTTCGGACGCCGGCAGCGGCTGCCGCTGTGGACCACGGCCGATGCGCTCGCTGCGCCCGTAGCCCTGGGACTGGCCTTCGAGCAGTTGGGCGCTCTGCTGGCTGGCTCAGGCTATGGAACCGAAACCGGGACGGGAATTTCGGCGCGCTGGGCCGTCACCTACACCGACCCTCTGGCCGCGCGCTGGAGTGGCGCTCCGCTGGGCGTTGCCTTGCATCCCGTGCAGGCTTACGCAGCGCTCGCCTTTCTCACCTTGTCGATCCTCCTGCTGGTTTGGCTGCCCAGCCGGCGCCAGCCGGGCGATGCCTTCGGGTTGTTGTTGCTGGGCGCTGGAGTGGCCGTTTTTGTCACCGAGTTCTGGCGCGACTCCGAAGGACGGGGCGCTCTGCTGGGCGGCGCGCTCAATGGCCCGCAGGCGGCGGCGGTGGCTCTGGTCGTGGCCGGAGGATGGGTAATGCTGGAACGCAAGGGATCCGGAACGAAAGACGAGGCTGCAAATGGTTGAAATGCGCACCATCGAAGTGCCTGCGGAGGCTCAAGGACAGAGGCTCGATCAGTTTCTCGCCGCACAGCTTGAAGGCGTGAGCCGCTCCCGCGTGCAACTGATCATGGACCAGGGCGATGTGCTGGTCAACGGGCTGCGCGAGAAGGCCTCGCTCAAGCTGCGCGGAGGCGAGCGGATCGACATTACCGGCGAGCCGCGCCCAGCGCCGCTCAAAGCCACTGCGGAGGACATTCCGCTGGACGTGGTTTACGAGGACGCCGATCTGGCGGTGGTCAACAAGCCGGCCGGGATGATGGTTCATGCCGGGTCGGGACAGAATGAGGACGCGCGCAATCGCGGCACACTGGTCAACGCGCTGCTCTTCCGCTTCAAGGCGCTCTCGGCCGCCGGCGGCGATCTGCGCCCCGGCATCGTGCACCGGCTGGACAAAGACACCAGCGGCCTGATCGTGGTGGCCAAGAACGACCGCACCCATGCGGCGCTGGCAGAGATGTTTTCCAGCCGCCAGATCAAAAAGACCTACGTTGCGCTCGTTCAGGGATCGGTCGAGCGCGCCAAAGGCACCATCAACGCCAGTGTGGGCCGCGATCCTGTGCGGCGCACGCGCATGACGGCGAAACCCCTGGAAAACGCCCGCGCGGCCGTCACCCATTACGAGGTAGTCCGGCGGCTCGCCAATCGCTTTGGCAAATTCACCCTGATTAGAGTTCGTATCGAGACCGGCCGCACGCATCAGATCCGTGTGCACATGGCGTCAATCGGCCATCCTGTCGTGGGAGACACTCTCTATGGCGGCGCGGGCCAGTTGACCGACCAGGCAGCCTCGCAGGCCGCAACATCCAAGGCCGCGCGGCGCAAGGCGGAGCCGGAACGGCTCAAGCTGGGGCGCAACTTTTTGCACGCCGCGCGCCTGGAGTTCCCGCACCCCAAAACAGGCAAATTGCTGCAACTTGAGGCGCCGCTGCCTGCCGAACTGGAGGCTTTTCTGAGCCGGCTGGACGGCGCGCCGGCCGGTCCAGCGGCATGACGCGCGCAGGACTGGCGAAAACACCGTGCGCCGTTGATAGAATGAGGAAGCTATGACCAGACAGCTTTTAGCACTTGCGTATGCCGCGGCGTTTGCGGCAGCCGCCTTGCAAGCGCAGCAGCCCACGCCTCAGCCAGCGGCTTCGCCGGCCGGCCAAACCGCGCAGCCGCCGGCAGCCCAGCAACCCGGCGGTCAGCAGCCGGAGTTGAACCCATCCGCCATCAACACCATCAAATTGGGCGTCAATGAGGTCAACCTCATCTTCACCGTCACCGACAAGCACGGGCACTATATTCCCAACTTGCGGCAAAACGACTTTGCGCTGCTCGACGACCAGAAGGCGCCCGCCAAGGTGAACTCCTTCCACCAGCAGATCAATCTGCCGCTGCGCGTGGGCATCGTCATCGACGCCAGCACCTCGATCCGCTCGCGCTTCCAGTTCGAGCAGCAATCGGCCACCGAGTTTCTGCTGCAAATCCTCAAGGCAAAGAGCGACCGCGCCTTCGTGATGGGCTTCGATGTGACGCCCACAGTGACCCAGGACTGGACCAACAACATCGATGGCCTGGAGACAGGCGTGAACCGGCTGCACCCCGGCGGCGGCACGGCGCTCTTCGATGCCGTCTACACTGCATGCCGCGACAAGCTGCTGGACGTTTCGCGCGGTCAGGAACCGGTGCGCAAGGCCATCATCCTCATCTCCGACGGCGACGACAACCAGAGCCGTGTCTACCTGGATGAGTCCATCAAGGAATGCCAGCGGGCAGAGACCATCATCTACGCCATCAGCACCAACTGGACGCCCAGCCGCGGCAAAGGCGATCAGGTGCTGACCCAGATGGCCGCGGAAACCGGCGGGCAGGCCTTCTTTCCGCCTTCGGTCGAGGAGATGTCCACCAGCTTCTCCAGCATCGAAGAGGAGTTGCGCAGCCAGTACTCGCTGGCCTACACTCCGGCCGACTTCAAGGAAAATGGAGCTTTTCGCCCCATCTATCTTTTCTGCAACGACCGGCGCTATCAGGCGCGCGCCAAGAAGGGCTACTTTGCGCCCAAGCCGTAAGGATGTCCAGATGCCCATTCGGGGCAAAAAAATGGTTTCACCTGCCGAAAGGGGCGCGACAGCAATCGCGCCCCTCGTTTTTTTGAGCGTTTCCGCGGTATGAAATGCGGCAGGTATAGCGGTATTCCAGTTGCTGTAGAGGGAAACCTTTGTCGCTGAGTGGCTTTTTCCTGACCGGTGTCCCCAACGAACGATTTTTGCTCGCTGGGGTGGAAGGAAAAGCCACCTCTGCACTACTGGAAACGCTATGTAAACTGGAGAACCGCTCTCAGCCTGGAACACGCCTGCAGACAGTCATTCACCATCTCTCCTCAGTGATTTTTGGTCCCATCCGGCCGCGAGTTCCGTTTCAGAACATTTCCGCTTTCGGCTGTCCCGGTTTGCTTCAATCCTTGATTCTCTCTGCACAACTCTCTCTGAATGCTCTGAAAATGCGATGCAATAGGAGTGGACCTCCGGAAGTTCTCCTTTGGCTTCGCCTGTGCGGCCTTCGCCTGCTTCGCGTTGTCCGCCGTATCGGAACAAAGGGAAAAGCGGAGATCGGCCACGCCGCGGAAAGACTGTGCGGACAGGGGGAAACAGGGTGATCCGGCAGGCAATATCGTGCGACATCTGCGGAACGGAGAAACGGCAGACGAACCACTGGTTTGTTGCTTATGAGCAGGGAGCGGAACTGCGGCTGAGCGAGTGGAACTCGCGCAACCGGCTGCGCCCTGAGTCAAGGCATCTATGCGGGCAAACCTGTCTGCACAAGCTGGTGGACGAGTTTATGGCCAGGGCGCTCGCGGCTCGTGCGTCGCAGGCCGCCCCAAGCGATGCTGCGGATGAAGTCATGAAAAAGGCCGGAAAAACCGCCGCCAGCCTGACCCCGGTCGCCGCCTCCGATGAGATGCAGTCTTCCGCGCGGCTCATTCCAACGCCCGCGCCGGCCACGCCCGCTCGGCCCCAGTTGCGCATGCCGGTGGAGTTGGTTGTCGTGCCGGCAAGACCGCGCGCCGAGGAGGCCGCGGTTCCCGCCGCCGAAGCGCCCCGCTTTGCTTCGCGCACTTGGCGAGCCGCGGCCTGGGAGCGCGAGCGAGAACGTGAATTGCGCGCCAGCGAACGCCACGCCTCCTGGCTGCCCACCGCCTCAACCAGCCGCAGATGAATGAGATTGTGAGATCGCCGTGTGGATGGACCTGTTGTTGATTCTTCTGGCTGTTTCTCCGTTGCAGCGCACCGCGAGGTTTCTCGCGCGCAACTCCGGAACCCTGTATCCGCAAGCAGATGAAGCGGAGCTCAATGCGTGGCTGAAGCGCCTTCAATCAGCGCCAGCAACCCTGCCTCGTCGAGTACGGGAACCTTGAGTTCGCGCGCCTTGTCGAGCTTCGAGCCAGCCTCCTCGCCGGCCACTACATAGCTGGTCTTCTTGCTTACCGAGCCTGCCGTCTTGCCGCCCGCGGCCTCGATCTTCGCCTTGGCCTCGTCGCGGGTAAGCGTGGGCAACGTGCCGGTGAGCACAAAAGTCAGCCCGGCCAACTGCGCCGAGCGCTGCCGCTTCTCGGCCGCCATCTCCACCCCGGCGGCTTTGAGACTTTCAACAAGCGCCTGATTCGCCGGCTGAGCAAAGAACTCCAGAATCGCCTGTGAGATGCGCGGACCGACCTCTTCCACACGCTCCAGTTCTTCGGCCGTCGCTTTTTCGAACGCTTCCATGGAGCCAAACTCCTCCGCCAGCAGCACGGCGGTGCGCTCGCCCACGAACCGGATGCCCAGGCCCATCAGCACGCGAGCCAGTCCGGCTTTCTTCGAGCGATCGATCTCTTCCAGCAGCGCATCTGTCGACTTTTCCGCAAAACGGTCCAGTGCCATCAGGTCTTCTTTTTTCAGGCTGTAGAGGCCGGCCACGCTCTTCACCAGTTGCCGGTCGAGCAGTTGTTGCACCACCGCCTCGCCCAGCCCCTCGATATTCATCACTCCTCGCGATGCAAAGTGCAGCAGGCTCTCGCGCAGCTTGGCCGGGCAGTCCGCGTTCACGCAGCGAAAGTCCACTTCGCCCTCGGCGCGCACGACGGCACTCTTGCACTCAGGACATTCCAAAGGAAATGTAAAGTGAAGCGCCCCGCGCGCGTGGTCGTCGTCTTCCAGAACTTCAACGACCTTGGGGATCACATCGCCGCCGCGCTCGACCTTTACCCAGTCGCCCAGCTTCAGCCCCAGCCGCTCGATGAAGTCGGCATTATGCAGCGTGGCGCGGCTCACCGTGGTACCGCCGATGAAGACCGGCTCCAGCTCGGCCACCGGCGTCAGTTTGCCGGTGCGGCCTACTTGAACAGTGATAGCGTTGACCTGCGTGATGCCCGAGCGCGCAGTGAACTTGTACGCGATAGCCCAGCGCGGTGCGCGCGCTGTGGAACCCAGACGCTGCTGCGTGGCATAGGCGTCCACCTTGAGCACTACGCCGTCGATCTCATAGCCAAGACTGGCGCGGTCGGCCTCGGCCTGATCGATGAATTGAATCATCTCTTCGACCGATGCAACCAGCTTGCGCTGGGGATTGACGCGGAAGCCGAGGGAGGCGAGCGCATCCAGCGTGGCGCTCTGCCCACGCGGCCAATACTCGCCCTCGACCAGCAGGAAGTAGGCGTAGAGGTCCAGCCGGCGATTGGCGACCGTGGTGGGATCGAGAGTGCGCAGCGTTCCCGCGGCGGCGTTGCGTGGATTGACGGCTGGCGCCAGGCCCTCCTGCTCACGTTCTTCGTTCAAGCGCAGGAAAGCAGCCTCGGGCATCACCGCTTCGCCGCGGACTTCAAAGGCTTGCGGCAGGCCAAGAGCAGCCAGTTTTGCGGCTGAGACAGCCAGCGGCACGCTGCGAATGGTGCGAATGTTCGAGGTAACGTCCTCGCCGGTCTGTCCGTCGCCGCGCGTCAACCCGGCAATCAAACTTGAGCCTCCGCCGTCCGCGGGACCGTAGCGCAGCGCCACGCTCAGCCCGTCCATCTTGAATTCGGCCACATACTCCACCGGCAGCCCTCCGGCCAGTTCGCGCACGCGCGCATCCCAGGCGGCCAGTTCCTCGGCTGAGTAGGCGTTGTCCAGGCTGAGCATGGAACGCGAGTGAGGAACCTTCCGGAATCCCTCGGCCGGCTTACCCCCCACGCGCTGTGTGGGCGAGTCGGGCGTAACGAGCTCGGGATGCTCGGCCTCGATCCGCTTCAGCTCATTTGTCAGTGCGTCGTAGGCTGCGTCGCTGATCACCGGCGCGTCGAGAACGTAGTAAAGATGCTCGTGGCGGCGCAGTTCGGCGCGCAGTTCGGCGGCGCGCTGGGCCGCAAATGAGTCCGGAGATGAGTCTGGGTTGTTCGCTTCGCCCATGGGGTGAATTATAAGAGGCCGCGCAGCAGGGTAGTATGGTTTGCAGATCGCTTATGGAACCCATCACACACTTTCTTACCGGGGCCTGCATTGGCCGCGCGGGTTTGAACCGCAAAACGGCTTACGCCACACTGGTTGCCGTGCTGACCGCCGAGGCCGCCGACATCGACGTGTTGTGGTCCATCGCCGGGCCAGTTGAGGAGCTGAAGCATCATCGCGGCATTACGCACACCTTCCTGGCCGTACCTGTGCTGGCGGCCGCGGCCGTGGGGGTGGTGTGGCTGCTGGACCGCTGGGTGCGGGCGCGGCGCGCTAGCAGTGACAGCGCATTTATCAAAGCGCCTGCGGCACCGCCCCCGGCGCTGCAGCCGGTGCGATGGGGCTGGCTCTATCTCACGGCGCTGCTCTCCGCGCTGAGCCACCTGCTGCTGGACTGGACAAACAACTACGGCCTGCGTCCCTTTTACCCTTTCAACCCGCGCTGGTACGCGGGCAGCTTCATGTTTATTGCCGAGCCGGTGCTTTGGGCGCTGCTGCTGGCGGCGCTGCTGATTCCTGCGCTGTTCGGGCTGATTGGCGGCGAAATCGGCGTGCGCCGCACTGCCTTTCGCGGCCGGGGATGGGCCATCTTCGCGCTTGCTGGAATGGTCCTGCTGTGGGGCTGGCGCTGGGCAGAGCAGGGGCGTGCGCGGATGCTGGTGGAGAATACGCAGATTGCGGCGGCTCCGGTAAAGCGCATGGCCCTGGAACCCTATCCCGTCAATCCCTTCCGCTGGCACGCCATTTTAGAGACCGAGGCGTACTACCAGACCGCCGAGATCGACACCCGCACTGGTGAGATCGCAAGCGACCCGCGCCGCGATGTGATCTACAAGCCGCCCACGACCCCGGCCACCGAGGCAGCCAAGCGCACGTTGCTGGGCCAGGTTTATCTCGACTGGGGTACGTGGGCCGTGGTGCGCGACATGGGCCAGGTACCAGCACCAGGGATGGCCCCACCGCAGGTAGCGCCCAACCGGCAGTGGACCACGGTCGAGTTCACCGATCTGCGCTTCGCCTACCCGTTCCTCGGCGCGAACCGCATCCCCAACCGCTCGCCCTTGAGCGGTTGGGGATGCATCGTGGACGGCCGCGACGATGCCGGCGAAGCGATGAATGGGCGGGAGCAGCGGTAAAGTATGCCCGCGATGAAAAGAAATGTTCACCGCGTCAAGGATAGAGGGTTGACCCGGCGGCGCGTGACCCGCAGAATGAGAGGAGCGCCGTTGCGCGGCACGAGTGTCTTCTTCGCCTTGGAAGACGCCAAAATCCTGAAGTCCGAGGTATCCATGCCTGCCTATCTGCTGTTGGCCGTTGCCATTCTAAGCCGTTTTCTGCCCCATGCGGGCCTGTGGAACTTTACTGCGGTGGGCGGCGCCCTGCTCTACTTTGGAGCGCGGCGTTCCTGGCGGGAGATGCTGGCTCCGCTGACCGCGCTCATCGCCACCGACTATCTGCTCACCGTTTACATCTACCACTACAGCTTCACTTGGCAGAGCTACGTGCCCACATGGGCGTGGTACGCGATGGCCATGGTGCTGGGCCAAATTCTGCTCCGGGCGCGGACCACGTTTGTGCGCGTGGCGGCAGGCGCGCTGCTGGGACCGACCTCTTTCTTCCTGGTCTCGAACTATGCGGTCTGGGCAAGCGGCTGGCTGTATCCGCGCACCCTGGGTGGCCTGAGCGCATGCTTCGCCGCCGGCGTGCCGTTCTATCGCAACGACCTGCTCTCTACGGCCATTGTGGCCGGGCTGGCCTTTGGAGTTCCAGTCCTGGTGCGGCGCATGAGCGCGGCGCACACGCAGGTGGCGCTGGCTGACAAGTAGGCTCCTGTCTTTCCCATATTCCGAAAACCCGTAGTCCCCATGGACAGGTCTTCATCCGTGGGGATTCCGGCTTGGACACCCGTCAAAAAAAGCGCGGAAAACGAACTTTTCTGGTCAAAACGGCCCTGTTTTTGGCCAAAAAATGGGCAAAATCCGGGGTTTGCGGTTACTGATTCGTCAACAGGTAAGAATTACAAGTAATTGAATAAAATATAGTTACGTTCAATCGACGGACCGAAAACCGGCCTCCACGGGATAAGGGGGGTGGGGTCAGCCTGAAAACAGGGATCAGGGGTCAGGGAAATTGCTTTCCACCGATTAATTCCATTGTGCGCGCCGGGAGGGAAATCATCGGCAAACCCTTGCGGCGGGGCAGCCGCCCATAAGCGCTAAGATAACGATTGACGATTGAAATGAAGATTACTATTCTATTTGCATGGCTGAACTTGAGAATTGGCGAGTTCTGGTAGGATTGCTTCCTTTGAATTGGGAGCAGTTGGGCCG
>Ga0326728_10002115_pt1 | contig 67378 bp, 57 predicted proteins | sample MB3enrmetagenome_FD_207602 | JGI IMG/M metagenome (GOLD analysis project Ga0326728, IMG submission 207602) | Lab enriched peat soil microbial communities from McLean, Ithaca, NY, United States - MB31MN | ecosystem: Environmental > Terrestrial > Soil > Wetlands > Peat | place: USA: New York... | reverse complement strand
TAGGTCGACCCCAGGGACTGCTCAAACCCTGTCCAGTCAATCGACATCCCCAATCGCACCAGAGGATGATGCCCGTCGACGATCTGTTCCAACTCCACCTGGAATAACTCGCGCTGTGGCTGCTTCGGCTCGCTCTTCGGTCGCATCGTTTTCCCCAGCCATAGGCGAAATCTGCCCCCCAGACTGGAGATATTATATCACGATTATACCATCTATATTACTGATTCCAAAATACGTTACTGGATTTTCAGGACCAACGAATTAGCTCAGGGCGCGCTCCAGGACACCCAGTTTACCGAATCAAAATAGGTTACATGATCTTGATTCGAAGCAGACCGTCAGGGGAGCTTGAGGGCTTTCACGGCGATAGCGCACGGGTTTCGGCCGGTGGGGAGCAGCGTGAAGAGCGAGCGGGAGGCGGTGCGGAGGACGGCGATGTCCGAAGAGCGGGAATCGACGGCAAATAGCAGGTGGCCGGAGGCGGAAAAGGCCAAGGCTGAGGGGCCGTCGCCAACTTGGATGGACTCCAGGCGTCTGCCGTCGTCGATGGCGTAGGGGGTCACGTACCGAGAGTGGAAGTTGGCCACGTAGATGATGGAGTTGTCGCTGGAAACCAGCCCGCGCACGGGGTCGTCGCCCATCAGGTAAGCGCCGCTGACGTCATTAGTCGGAGTGGAGACTTCGGAGATCGAATTGGAAAGAGAATTCAAGGCGAAAAGCTCGCCGCCATCCGGCTTGAGAGCCAGGTGGACCGGGCCTCGGCCTACGTCCATGAAAGTCTCCAGCCGATCGGGGGGGGTGGGGCGGTTTGGGGACGTGTTGGCTTGCGGACGCGACAGGGCGATGGCCATAACCTGGTGGCCGGCCGAGCAGGCGACAAAAGCCTTGGAGGAATCGGGCAGGATGACGGCGTCGGATGCGCCGGGGCAGTCCTCGAAGACCTGTCGCACACGCCGCGCTCCGGGATCGATCACGGTAGCCGAGTTGCCGCTGCGATTGGCAACGACCAGGGTCTTGCCGTCGGGGGAGATACGGGCCGCAACAGGCTCCTCGCCGGCGCCGATGACGGCGATCTCCCGGCGGTTCCCCAGGTCGAGGACGGAGATCGAGTTGGAGCCCGAGTTCGAAACGTACGCCAGGTCGCCCCCGGGGTCGATGTCGATCGAAACGGGCTGGCGCCGAACGGGAATGGTGGCAGCGACGGTGTTGGTTTCCGCGTCGATGACCGAAACGGAACCCTGGGGCATGGAACCTGCGCCGGATGTAGCTGCGGAGTTGACGACGTAGACCTCATTGCGGGTGGGACTGGCAGCGATGGCGACGGGGTTCAGGCCGACCGCGAGCTCCCGGTCGATGCGGACATTGACCACGTCAAGGACGGTAACGGTGCCGCTGCCGGAGTTGGTTACGTAGGCGTATTCGCGATAGTTTGGCGGGTACTGGGGAAAGTCGTGGGAGCGGCAGGCGGCGAGAGCAAGCGCCAGAAGAGTGAAACCGACCGGCTTGGCGCGCCGCGGATTCATGGGTTCAGGCCGTTGCGGTTTCGACGTGGATGCCGCGTGCCAGGGATCGGCCAACGACGGGGGCGATCTGCTCGATCTCGTCCATCATGGTGGCGAACTGTTCGGGATATATGGACTGGGGACCGTCGGAGAGCGCCTTCTCCGGCTGGTGATGAACTTCAACGAGGAGGCCGTCGGCCCCGCACGCGACGGCGGCGCGAGCCATGGGAAGAATGCTATCGCGTTTGCCGGTGGCGTGGCTGGGGTCAACCAGGATGGGCAAGTGGCTGAGGCGCCGGACGGCCGGGACGATGCTGAGGTCGAGGGTGTTGCGGGTATGGTCGGCAAAGGTGCGCACGCCGCGCTCGCAGAGAATCACCTGATAGTTGCCCTCGCTCATGATATATTCGGCGGCCATGAGGAACTCATCGAGCGTGGCCGAGAGGCCGCGCTTGAGCAGGACGGGCTTGCGCAGTTTGCCGGCGCGCTTGAGCAGGGAGAAGTTCTGCATGTTGCGCGCGCCGATCTGGACGATGTCGGCCCACTCGGCGACCAGGCTGAGAGATTCGCCGTCGATGGCTTCGGTGACGATGCGCAGCCCGAAGTTTTCCCTGATTTCGGACATGATCTTCAGGGCCTCCAGACCGAGGCCTTGAAAGGCGTAGGGCGAGGTGCGGGGCTTGTAGGCGCCGCCGCGGAAAAACTGCGCGCCGGCGGCGGCCACCTTCTCGGCGATGGCGAAGGCCTGGGCTGGACTCTCAATGGAACAGGGACCGGCGACGATGGCCAGATTGCGGCCTCCGATGGCGGCGTCGGTGCCGGGGAAGCGGATCACGGTGTCCTCTTCCTTGGCGTCGCGGCTGGCCAGCTTGTAAGCCTTGGAGACGCGGATGACTTCGACAACTCCGGAGAGAGCTTCGAGGTTGCCGCGGTCGACTTCACCCTTGTTGCCGGTGATGCCGATGGCGGTGCGCTGGGCTCCGGGAAGCGGATGGGCGCGGAAACCCAACTGCTCGATATGCTCGCAGACCGCCTGGATCTGTTCCGGCGTGGCCTGCGCTTTCATGACAACCAACATGAGCGGCCCCTCAAACCAACAGTCTACCGGCTGAATGGGCTGAGGGCAAACCCGGCGCGGAGCAGAACGGCGACCGTTCATTTTGGCGTGGAAAGGGGCCCAAAGCGGGGCAAAAGGGTCTGTTTTTGGCCCTAAAAAGGGCTAAAACCGGGCACTTGTGTTTACCGATTGGTTACTGGGGGCATTTTGTAAGCTGTTCATTCTTAGCAGCTTATCGGAGCGGCGGGGCGGAAAAGGTGGGTGTCACAGGGGAGGGGGGGTGGGGGGTACGGTCCGGCGGAGGCTGATTTTCGCTGTTTCTTCTCCAGATGGAGGGGCTGGGTGCGGCCTCTGTAGCCGCGTTGAAGGCGAGCTGCAAGACAGCGCGGCAACGGCTGAGGGTGGCCCTGGCGGGGGCTGGGCCTGGGGCGGGGGGCGCCCGCGGTCGCCGCGTTGACGGCGCGCGGCACCCCCGCGCGGCCCCGGCGGCGGGGGGCCGGGGGGGGGGCGGGGCCGGGGGCGGGGGGCGGGGCGCTCATCGGCGCGGCGGCTGCGGCGGCCGCGATCAAGTTTGGTTCCGCTGGAGATGTTTCGGTCATGACGAATTCTCTGTTCACAGTGTGCGCGGGTGGAGGGTAATTCTGCGCAAAAGGGAGCGCGGATTGGGCGCGAAAGGGGGCTGGAGATTCAAGGAGAATTCGGTCGATTTGTTGCGATTCCGGGGCTAAAAGGCGAGAAAAGGGGCATCCGGAGGACCCTTTTCGCCGCACAATTCGCCTTCTGTATATATTAATGGCTTAGCCTGTATATACAAAAGGGAGTTGGCGGGGAGGCTCGCATCGATCCGGATCATGGGGCATCTTGCGGCGGTTGTCGTCGCTGGGTGGGTTGGCGATTTGGCGCCAACCGAGGTTGAAGTGTCCACGAAGCCCAGGGGTTGAGGCTCGTGCTTTCCCAGGTCTCAAAGGCGAGGTCCCCTTCAACTTTCGCTCAGGGCAGGCTTTCGGCAAGCTCAGGACAGGCTCTCTACCCCATGGACGAAGACCTGTCCATGGGGAACCCGGACTTGGGGCACCCTCATTTGTCACTTATGGGACCTGGGATACCTGCCCGCGGCTTGTCCCCTGACCACCAAGGTCAAACCGTGCCCGTTCACTTTGCCGATCACCGTTGGCAGTGTAGAAGTGGCCGTCCTGGCCGATCAATTGAAGAGCATGGATTGGGAGGGCCGCGGGGCGGAGTTTCATTCGAAAGCTTCGGCCATCCAGATCGCCTAGGCGCGCCGGTACATTGCGGTTCGGCTGCAAATCCCCATACGGTAGTGATCAGACCTGATGGAATTGCTTGATGCTGACTTCGCCTTCGGGAAATGAAGCCGTGACGCGTAGATTGCCGCCCATGGCCTCGATATAGCTGCGCAGCGTGCTGATATACATATCGGTTCTCTGCTCCATCTTGGAGATGGAACCTTGATCGACTCCCAGGGTGGCCGCCAAGCCCGCTTGCGTGAATTGACGCGCCTTGCGCAGCTCATTCAATGCCATCTCCCCAATCGTCTTCTGCACAAGCTCTTCGGTACGGGCGCGCCGCTCGGCAGGAATCTGCGCCTGTAGTTCTTTGAAGTTTCTCGCCATATCCATCTCCTTCAATGGGTTTCCAGTTCGCGCAGGCGCCGGCGGTAAAGTTCATCGGCCTTGGGGATAGATTCCTTGTACCAGCGCGGATTTCCGGTCTTGTCACCGCCCAGGAGCAGTATGCCGACCCGGCGCGGATCGAAGGCGTAGAGCACACGATAGGGCCGGCCCTCATGCTGGATGCACAGCTCGCGCATATTCGGGAAGCTGGAACCCTCCAGCGTGTCCGCGTGGGGCCGCTTGAGGTTGGGGCCTTGCTCCTGCAAAAGCCTTACCGCATAGTTGACGCTGTCTTGCCTTCGGCGGAGAGCGCGTCCCACCAAGCGCCGAACTCTTCGGTGAACTCAACCTCCCACTCCATCTTCAAATAATGGACTGGAGTGCATATTTTGTCAAGGGAGCGGATTGGGGTTCGCGGTCTCCCACACGTGCGTCAAGAACCAGAACGTCGCAAAGAAGTGCCACGGGGCTTTGGTTGCGATTCAGAGTGTGGGCTACCGGCTGCCCGGTTGAGGTTCTTCGTTTCCCACATCTCAGAATCGAGATGTGGGCCGCGCGCCAATTGTCACTCAGGTCCGTCGATTCGGCATGCCTTGCATAATTGCAAATCTATAATTACAATGATGGCGTGGCAGGAATCCGTTTCGAGTGGGACGAGGCGAAGAACCTTGTCAACCAGCGCAAGCACGGCGTCAGTTTCGAGGATGCCAGCGAAGTGTTTCGAGATCCGCTCTGTGTCTCTTTGAAAGATCGCATCGTGGACGGGGAGCAGCGCTGGCAGACCTACGGGGAAGTTGACGGCTGGCTGCTCATGATGGTGGCGCATACCGTAACCGAGGAAGAGATCCACGGCATGACCATCGAGTTGATTCGCATCGTCTCGGCACGACACGCATCGCGAAAGGAGAGGCAACGCTATGAAGACGAAAATGGTTAGTAACACGTTGGAGACGCTGCCGCCGATGACCGAAGCGCGACGCGCGAAGCTTCGCGCACTCGCCGCCCGGCCAGATAGCGAGATCGACTTCAGCGATATTCCCGAGATGACCGACGAGGAATGGAAGAACGCCGAGCGCGGCCATTTCTATCGCCCGGTGAAGCGCCAGATCACGGCGCGCGTCGATGCCGACGTGCTGGCGTGGCTCAAGTCGCAGGGCAAAGGCTACCAGTCGCGTATCAATGCAATTCTGCGCCGCGAGATGCTGGCGGCGCACAAGGCGGCGGCGAAGTAGCGCGGAGGGACTATCGCAACGGCCTACCGATAGACTTCTCTTCGATTGCCAATCTCGACAACGTAGATGCGCAGAATCTTGTCTTGTATTTCGGCGATGATGCGGTAATCGCCGACACGATACTTCCAGAAATCTCCGAGTTCGGAGCCCTTCAGAGCCGCGCCAATGCTACGCGGATCGTCCAGTTTGGCCACGCGTGCCCCAAGAAACTTGATGATGCGCTGCGCAATCTGCCGGTCGAGCCTGGAGAGGTCCTTGGCCGCGCCGGCGTCGTACTCAATCCGCCAGGCCAAACCGCTTTTCCATCTCTTTCTGGGTATAGGACCTGCTTCGTCCCGCACGGTGCTTGATGAGGCGCTGCTCGGCAATGTAGAGGGCTTCCAGGTCGCCGATGTGCTCGTTGAGGGCCTCGACAACGTAGGAGGTTCTGCTCCGGCCGGTGCGCTCCGAGAGCCGGACGAGACGGGTCTTCAACTCCTCGGGCAGGCGAACAGAAACAGCGGACATAGGCGCCTCCAACAGCGTGTATGCGCGACCTCAGTATCGCACGAAGCCGGTTTCGCTGCCCCGGCTTCAGGGTGGGATTGGGTTCGTGGCCTCCCACACGTGCGTCAAGAACAAGAACGTCGCAAGGGTGGGGCACCGGGGGGTGATTCAAAGGGTATGCCGCCTGCGGAGCGAGGGACCGGTGGCACCCTCATTGTGGTTGGGATAGAACCCCGAGGCCGGGGCCACCCACCAGCGGAACCTAGGGCACACGGCCCTTGTCCCAGGCCTAGCAGGAGGGTTTATACGGCTTATGGCCTGATCTCGACCGGTGTTCCCACTGGGACCAGACTCCATATCTCGTCGATCTCGCTGTCAGTCACGGCGATGCAGCCGAGCGTCCAGTCGTAGAGCCGATGCGCAGGCCCCAACCATCCCATGCCGTTCGGCAGTCCGTGAATCATGATGGCCCCGCCTGGTGGAACGCCAAGCTGTGCCGCATGCCCGCGGTCGGCATCGCTTGGATAGGAGACATGCAGCGCACGATGATAATGGCTTTCAGCATTGCGAGCGTCGATTAAATAATGGCCCTCCGGTGTTCGCGCGTCTCCCTCGCGTTCCTTGGGTGCAAGACCGCCCCGCCCCAGCGCCACTTTGTAGGTTCGGATCACCTTACCACCAGCCAGCAACTCAAGCACATGGTCCTTCTTCAGGATCAGCACCGAATCGGCCTTAGCAGGCACCTGCGGCTGCGGCGTCACAGGCCCGCTGGCGGAACCGCAGAAGGCCGCGCAAGCCACGATGATTGTAAGCAGCGCGATGAATCCGGGCCGAATCGAGTGAGATTTCACGGGCCAAGTTTACTATGAGTGCATCCTGCGCGACAGCAGTACAGGCATTCCTTACGCCGTGGCCGCGTTCGCCACCGACTGCAACCCGCGCGCCTCGATCTCGAACTCGCGAATCTTGTACTTCTGAATCTTGCCCGACAGCGTGGCGGGAAACTCGTCCACAAAGCGCACGTGCTCGGGGATTTTGTAGTAGGCGATCTGGCCCTGGCAGAAGCTGCGAATCTCTTCTTCGCTGGATTCGGCGCCCGGCCGCAGGCGAACCCAGGCCACGACAATTTCGCCCAGCCGCGCATTGGGAATGCCGACCACCTGCGCCTCGTCCACTTTGGGATGGGTGTAGAGAAACTCCTCGACCTCGCGCGGATAGATGTTTTCGCCGCCGCGAATAATCACATCGCGCGAGCGGCCGGTCAGGTGAATGCAGCCGTCCTCGCGCATGATGCCCAGGTCGCCGGTGCGCAGCCAGCCGTCGGCCCCGATCACCTGCGCGGTGCCCTCCGCGTCTCCGTCGTAGCCCTTCATCAACGCGTAGCCGCGCACGCACACCTCGCCCTGCGCGCCGCAGGGCAGCGTCTCGCCGCTGGCCGTCGAGACGATCTGAATCTCGGTCCGCGGCATGGCCCGGCCCACGGTCTTGACCCTGATTTCAATGGAATCCTCGGCGTCGCTCATGGTCACTACGGGCGAGGTTTCGGTCTGGCCGTAAGCAATCACCAGCTCGCCGCAGTGCATCTCGTTCAGCACCCGCTTCATCAGCTCGACCGGGCACGGGGCGCCGCTCATCATGCCGGTGCGCAGACTGGTCAGGTCGAAGCCGGCAAACTCCGGCAGCGCCATCTCGGCGACGTACATGGCGGGAACGCCGTAGACCGAGGTCGCCCGCTGGTCGTGGACGGCCTGGAGTGTAAGGCGGGGGTCGAAGGTCCAGTTGGGCAGGACGATGGCCGCGCCCGAGTTCACCGCCGACATGGTGCCGATGACGCAGCCGAAGCAATGAAACAAGGGCACCGGCACAACGATCCGGTCCTGCTCGGTGTAGTGAAAGCCCTGAGCCAGAAACTGCCCGTTGTTGACCACGTTGCGGTGGGTGAGCATTACGCCCTTGGGCAGCCCGGTGGTGCCGCTGGTGTACTGGATGTTGGCCACGTCGTCCGCGGCCACGCGCTCGGGCAACCGGCCATCGGCGTCGAGCAGGGCCGGCCACTCGGGCGAGTCGAAGTAGACGATGTGCTGGAGCTCAAGCGAATGCCCGTGCCGCGCCCGGCCCAGAATTTCCTCGTAATCGGCGCGCTTATCCTTGTGCCACAAGAACAGCGCCTTCATCCGCGATCGCTCGAGGGTGTACCCGAGCTCGTGCGAGCGGTACGCCGGATTCACGTTGACCAGCGCCGCCCCGGCGCGCGCGCAGCCCATGTGCATCACGATCCATTCAAGGCAATTGGTGGACCACAGGCCGACGCGGTCGCCTCGCCGGATGCCGAGCGACCAGAGCCCGCGCGCCGCCCGGTCGGCTTCCTCGCTCAATTCGGCCCAGGTGAGGCGCTTGGCCTGGTGGCAGGAAGCCACCGCCAGACGGTCGCCAAAGCGGCCGGCGGTGCGCTGGAGCAGGTCGCCGATGGTCAGATCCAGGAGGGGCCGGCTTGGTCCCCTTGAATAACTCAAAGTGCAGACGTCTTCTTCGACTGGCATGGTTGTGTCTTCAAAACAACGCAAGGGAGTGTACACCCGCGCACCCCGCCGGAAAATGTGATCCGGGCCACGAATCCTGGGGCGCGGCGCGGCGCCTGACGGGCAGATCCGCAGCCCGGTCCGCGGCCATCCGCCGGTGTTTCAAAACGGGACACTTTTCAGGCAACACCGCCCGCATTCGGGGACCAGGAGAAGAGGCCCGATGCCCGCCGACGGCGATCAAGCTCCCGGCGCGAAGAATCGCCGGTGGTATGCTGGGCGTGTGTCCGGCGGCAAGTTTCTCAGTCTATTGCTTGTTCTGGTGGCCGCTTCCGCGGCCGCCCAGCAGACGGGGTCGAGCCCTGCCCCGGCGTCATCCCGGACGATGACGATTCCGGGTCTCGGAAGGGGCATCGTCGAGATCGACGGCGCCTGGCAGTTTCACTTGGGCGACAATCCGCAATGGGCGCAGCCATCCTTCGACGACTCCCAATGGGAGTCGATCCGCAGCGACGATTCATGGGGCGATCAGGGGCATCCTTCCTATACCGGAATCGCGTGGTATCGCCGTCATCTGGACATTCGCCCGTCTCCCGGCACAACCGCCGAATACCGGATTCTGCTGCGATTCGTGGAAGACGCGTACGAGGTGTATTGGAACGGGAAGCCGATCGGGCGCTCGGGACGGCTGCCGCCTTCTGCTTCCTGGGACAGTTTCCACTTTCCCCAGGACTTTTCACTCACCGGTTCGCCCTCCGGGGTGCTCGCCATCCGCGTGTGGAAGGCGCCCCTCGATATCTATGGGGATGCGGGGTCAGGCGGGTTGAACTATCCGCCCCAGCTGGGCGACCCGTACAGCATCTCCCTGCGCAAGGACTCGATCTTTCAAAGCTATGTGCGGCAGGACCTCTTCGACTATTCCCTTGTCCTGCTGCGCGTCTTCATCGCCCTTCTTTGCGTGGTGCTGTGGTATCGCAACCGCAGCGAGCAGCTATTCCTCTGGGTGGGCCTGTTCACCGTCACGCCGGTGGCGCTGGAGATTCTGCAGCACTTCATCCTTGTCCCCGTGCCTTATGCACTCGCGCGATTCATCAACCAGCCGCTCTACGTCCTCTATTCCGTCTCGCTGTGGTTTCTGCTGGTCTGGTTGTTGCAGGTTCATGACAATGCGCGGCTGGTGCGATTGACAAGAGCGCTTACCTGGGTGGCGATGTCGGCCGGCGTCGCGGATGGGATTCTGGCGCTGTTCTGGGGCCAGGCAACGGTTTGGATGCAGTGGGCCGACGGGATACTCTGCGTCATCATCCTATTGCCGGAACTGTTCCCGTTTGCCGTGATCGCCATGGCGCTGCGCCGCAAGTTGGATATCTCCCGGGCCACGGTGGCGGCAGCCGCTTTTGTGTTGCAGTTGCTTCACAGCGTTGCCGACACCAGCGCCCTGGGCCAGCGGTTTACCCATTGGACACTTTTCTCGAGTTTGATCGACCTTCCGCTCTTCCAAATTGGCGGAATCGAATTCAAGCCGGAGAAGATCACGTCGGTGGCGCTGTTTGCCGCGATCCTCTTTGCCTTGTACCGCTACATCCTGGAACAGCAGGCGCGGAGAAACGCCCTGGAGCAGGAGGTGCATAGCGCGCAGGAGATTCAGCAGGTCTTGATTCCCGAAGATCTGCCCGCCCTGGAGGGCTACGCCGTAACCAGCTCCTACACCCCGGCTCTCGAAGTGGGCGGCGACTTCTTCCAGATCATTCCCAACGACGACGGATCGGCCATCGTGGCTTTGGGAGACGTGAGCGGCAAAGGCCTGAAGGCGGGGATGAATGTCTCGATGATTGTGGGGGTTCTGCGCGCCGAGGCCGCCAACACCAGCCCCGCCGCGATTCTCGGAGCACTGAACCGTTGCCTGGTGGGCCGCATGAAGGGCGGCTTCGCAACCGGCGTCGTCTTCCGCGTGGACCGCGACGGAACCGTGACCTTTGCCAACGCCGGCCACCTGCCGCCCTATCTCAACGGCAAGGAGTTTCCCCTGGACGCCTCGCTGCCGCTGGGGCTGATCGCCTACTCCGATTACAGCGAGCAGACCCTCCAGTTGCAGCCGGGCGACCAGTTGAGCCTTTACACCGACGGACTGCTGGAGGCCACCAGCCGCAGCGGAGAACTCTTCGGCTTCGAGCGGATGAATGCCTTGTTCGCCGGCCGTCCCACCGCGCAACAGGCCAGCCAGGCCGCCATCGACTTCGGGCAGGACGACGACATTACGGTGCTGACGCTGACCCGGCTGGCGGCCGGCGAGGAGTCTACCACCTCGCTGGCCGCGCCCGTCCTGGACAACGCCGGCTGACAGCGAGGCTTGTTCGCGCCCGCAAGGCGTTGCAAGCGCATTCTTCGCAATAAAGCACAGCCTCTGGAGACCGGCGAAACCGGCCCTCAGAGGCTGTGCATCGCGCTCAAAGAAGCATCGGAACTTCAATCGCCGTCAGGCCAGGAGCTTGCGCCTCGCCATGGCCCCCAGCGCCAGCAGTCCTGTGCCGAAGAGCAGCAACGAGGAGGGCTCGGGGATGATGGGACCGCTGACGGTGACGGTGAAGTCCGCTGTGCCCAGCGGATCCAAGGCGCTCCCGTCGGCCCCGCCCAGGATCTCAAACGATCCCGTGTACACAGTGTTCGGCGTCGTGCCGGGCACGTAGACGGTGAACAACGTGCCTGTGGCGTATTCCCCCGCATTCAACAACAAGGGATAGTTGCTAAAGAACGGGCTATCATCCAACATCAACGGCGCATCCACCGAATTGCTGTCGCTGTTCAGCCAGACCACCACTGCGCTGGTGTTGGTCACGGTCGCATCGAATGAGACCGTATCTCCAGGAGCCGCGGTTGGATTTGGCTGGGTGAGGACAATCGAAACGGTAAGCGGGCTTGCCTTTGCCGGCGTGCCGGCCATCAGGAAACTCGCGGCGATCAGGGATAGTACTGCAAAACTTCTCAGGCTCTTCACTTTCTCCTCCAACGTTCTTCTTTCCTGCGGCATTCAGTCTCACTTTCGGTTGCCGGCCCGGCTAGGGCAGGGTTGCGCGGATGCTTGCCGAGTACGAACCTCCGGTGTAGGTTCCCGCGTATTTCTCCACCACCGCCGCGCCGTCGGCGCCCGCGCTCGCTATGGGAAAGCTGACCGTGACATTGGCCCAAGCCCCCGGCGCCAGGGTTCCCGTTCCCACGGTCTGCGGCAACGTCGATCCCGTAGCGGCGCCCAGCGAAGCTGTAGTCAGTTTGACGTTGGTGGCAGTCGCCGTGCCCGTGTTTGTGACCTTGACCGTTGCGACATAGTTAGGCGCAGACTTCGACAGCGTCGCCGTGGTGGTAAACGATATCGTCGGAAGCGCGGCAAGGACGGTGTAATTCACCGATTGCGAGGACTGGTTGCCCGCGGCATCGACGGCCGTGACCGTGAACGTCTGGTTGCCTAGCGACGATGTGGCGACCGCGTCGCTCAGCGGCCCGGTGCTCAAGGCGGCCGCCACCGCATGGCTACCGCAATTGACCACGCCGGAGCGGTCGTCCGCACAGCTATAACCGGCGGTCACGGTCTGACCGAGCACGTAGGAGCCGCCGGACGGCGAAAGCACGGGAGCGGTCACGGTCGGCTTGACGGTGTCCAGGTTGATGGCCTGGGTGTAGAAGCTGGTCCTCCAGGTTGGGTTGGGATAGCTGGCGCTGCCTGCAACCGGGGCATAGGTGAACTGTAACTCCTGAGTTCCGGCACAGTCCTGCGCGTAATAGTGCAACTGATAAACGCCGTCGCCTTCGTCAAGGCTGACGGGAAACGCGGCGGGAGCGAAGGTCGAAGCTGTGTACGGGCTGCCCGCCGCCGGACAAGGCGTCGGGTTGGTCAGGACGCCATCGGTAAGGGTGGGTTCGTTGGCGGGCAGGGGCACGGTCGAATCGAGAGGTCCGAAGAGGCCGTAGGCGATGCTCTGAATGGGCGCGGCGACAAAGGGAGCGGAGCCCGCCGGGGGCGCGCTGCTGAACGATACGCTGGGCGTGGCGGTGTTGACCCAATTCCCTGTGTGCAGGCCGCCGACCGTGACTGTGGTGGTGTCCTCAGGCACGCCGTAGACGCTGATGAACGTGGAGTTGGGCTGAGTGGAGCGGCCGTTGTCGTTCACAGAGCCGGGCCCGGAAAGGTCGTAGAGCAGGTTCTGCGGGCAGATTTGGCCATACTGGGCAGAGCCCGAGGGGAATGTGCATGCAGTGACTCCATTCCATGCATCGCTGCCCATGAGGAGCCCAAAGCCGGTATGCGCCGGCAGAGAGGTGGGGAGACTGGTCGGATCGAAGGTTTCCCCAAAGATCTCGTCCTCGCTTCCGGCAGGGCAGTTTTCCCCCGACGGCGTCGAATTCGAAGAGGTGGTGCACTGCAGAAGGTACAGTTTGCAGGCGGGGTTGCCGTTGCTGTCCAATTCACCGGCATGCAGCAGGCAACTGGCGGGCGAGAAAGAGGTTCCGGTCACCCCGCCGGGGAACGCGGTTTGTTCGACCGCCGAGTCCGAGACCTGCTCGACCAGCCCGGTTGGAACGGTGGTGCCGGTGGGCAATGTGTAGGAGAACTGGATTCCCTGGTTGGTGTTGTTATTGAAAGTGAATGTATTCTCCACCGGCGGGTTCGAAGGGTTGCTGTTGGGGGGGACCGGGTTGATGACCACGCCACTGCCGCTGACACCGGCCGGTGTGCAGTTGGTGTCGAGATAGAGCGTGGAATTGGCGTAGTAACCGCTGTCGGGATTGCCCAGGTCTACCAGATCGAACTCAACCTGCTGCGCGCCGCCGACAAGATATTTGCTAATGTCAATCGGGGCCACGCCGGCGTAGTTGTCCAGGGTCAGGTGGTTGGGATTCAGGTAGGGCACGATATAGGTATCGGGGTCCTGTCCGGTTGCGCCCTCCAAAACCGCACTGACCAGATACCTCACCGTGGCGAAGCAGTTCGGAGCGAAAACGCTTTTGCAGATGTTGACTGGGCCTGCGGCGGAGCCGCCGGAAGGGGTCACGGTGAGATCGATGTAGTTGTCCACCAGAACGTCTCCGCCGCCGTCTTGCGTCGAAGAGAGCTTCGCCTTGATTGGCGAAGCGGCGCAGTTCAACTGCTGAATGGTCTTTTGGAAGGTATAGGGAGAAGACGGAGTTACCCCGCTCACCGACGGCTCAACGGGGAAGTCTTTAAGCAGGAGAATGGAATTCTGGGCGGCGATGGCGGGCGCGAATGCCGCCAGACCACCCGCGAACAACAGCATGTGGGTGAATGAGCGAAGCTTCATGGTGGGTTCGACCTCTTCTTTCTTGTGCCGCCGGGGGCGGACTGCGTACTTTCTGGCCTTCTCCGCGGTTGAGCGCGGACAATGCAAATCTGTTCCGGGAGGAGTAGGGGCGCATACCGTGACGGGAGTCGGAGTCGACCCCGCGCCCAGTTGCGATTCAATTCCAGTAAAGCAGACAAAACCTGTCAACGGAAAACTTTCGCGCCCTCATGCCCCCGTTCGGGAGTTGTTCGAGCAACGCCCGCATTCAACACCGCCCTCGACTTGAGGGCCGCGTTGCCCACCTTCTCCCAGCGTGCGGATTGTTGCTTGAATCCAGGTAGCGGCACTTTGAGCGCCAAACGGCCATAATCTCAAGTTGTTGAAAGAATATGCGATAGTGGCTGGGATTGGCTGGACCGGTCATCCTGTGTGCAATATGTTGCGCATGTGCGCACCGGAATTTCCACGATTTTCAAACTCGAATGCCGCCTGGTTGCAGCCAACTCCGCGGATGAGCCGCCGATTTCGCTTTGAATTGCGTCGCTCAACCGTTCTGTTTCCATCCAGTTGCCGGGAGTTGGCGTCGCGTCTTGTATCTTTCTCTACTTTCCCGCGCCCCTCTGGAGCAGGCGGGTGGTGGAGCAGCTTGCGACGATGGGCACGATCTTGACCTGTCCGCCCCAGGACTTGACCTCGCTGGCGCCGACCACGGTTTCGACGCCGTAGTCGCCGCCCTTGACGATCACGTCGGGACGGAGGACGAGGATGAGTTCGAGCGGAGTAGGCTCGGCAAAGACCACAACGGCATCGACAGCGGCGAGGGCGGCAAGGACGCGGGCCCGCTCGCGCTCGCCCACGATGGGCCGGCTGGGACCCTTGAGGGCACTCGCAGAGGCGTCGCTGTTGATGGCCACGATGAGCCGGTCGCCGAAGCCCCGGGCCTGCTCCATGAGGGCGATGTGGCCGATGTGGAGCAGATCGAAGCAACCGTTAGTAAAAACCACTCGATCGCCGCTGGCCTTCCACTGCGCAACGCGGCTAACCAGTTCCTGGCGGGTGGCCACCTTATCCTCTGCGTGCAGGGCAATCTCAGGAGCCAGAGCGGCCAGCAGTTCGTGTCTCTCGACGGGAACAGTGCCGACCTTGCCCACCACAATGCCGGCCGCCATGTTGGCCAACTGCACGGCAACCTCCGGCTTGAGCCCGGAGGCCAGGCACAGAGCCAGGACGGCAATGACGGTATCTCCGGCGCCGGAAACATCGAAGACCTGGCGGGCCGCGGCGGGGGCAATGAAGCGGCTGCCGGGCCGCAGCAGCGCAATGCCCTGCTCGCCGAGGGTTACGGTGAGGAACTTGAGATCGAGCGCAGGGACCATGGCCTCGGCCGCATCGAGCACCGCCTTCACATCGCGCGTGTCCAGATAAGCGGTCGCGGCAAGCTCGGCGAGATTGGGGCAAATGGTGGTGGCGCCGCGGTATCGGGTGAAGTCGGTGCTCTTGGGATCGACCAGCACCGGAATCTCCAGCCTGCGGGCAGCTTGAATCGCGAGCTGGCAGACCTGGGGCGCGAGCGCGCCCTTGGCGTAGTCGGAAAGCACCACGGCATGGCAGCCGGGAAGATGCGCGAGGACGGTCTCCACCAGGCGGTCGCAGTCGCCCTGGGGCCGCGCGTCCAGCCGCTCGCTGTCAAGGCGCAGCATCTGCTGGCGCCCGCCCAGAATGCGCTGCTTGGTGACGGTGGGAAAGCCGTCTGAGACCACGAACTGGGGTGTAATGCCGTTGGCGCGCAGGCTTGCGGCAAGAAGCTTTTCGTTTTCGTCGCCGCCGGTAAAGCCTATTACCTGGGTTTGCGCCCCCAGGCGGGCGAGGTTCATGGCCACGTTGGCCGCGCCGCCCGGCTGCTCGCTCCGATGGGTGGCGCGCACGATGGGGATCGGCGCCTCCGGCGAGATGCGCCCCACTTCGCCCCAGATGTACTTGTCGAGCATGACGTCGCCGACGACCAGCAGGCGCCTGGCGGCCCAATGGTGCTCGATCTCGAGGATCGCCTCGCGCAGTTGCTCGATCACCGCGGGGCCTCCGCTTGAGCCGCGCTGCCGGGTTGGGCGGCGGTTTGGTTGTGGACAATGTCCAGCTCGATCCAGTCGCAAAGCATGTGGCCGGCCAGGATATGCGCCTCCTGGATGCGGGCCGTATCGATCGAGGCGACAGCAAAGAAGAGATCGGCAAGCGCGGCAAAATCACCGCCGCCGGCGCCGGTAAAGGCCACCGTCGCAAGGCCGTGGGAACGGGCTGCCTGGAGAGCGGCGATGACGTTGCGGCTGTTGCCGGAGGTCGAGATGCCAACCAGTAGGTCGCCGGGGTTGCCCAGCGCTTCGACTTGACGCGAAAACACCGACTCAAAGCCATAGTCGTTGGCCAGGGCGGTGAGAATCGAAGTATCCGTGGTGAGCGCTATCGCGGGCAGGGGACGCCGCTCGCGGCGAAAACGGCCCACCATCTCCGCGGCCAAGTGCTGCGCGTCGGCGGCGCTGCCGCCATTGCCGCACCACAGGATCTTGCCTCCGCAGCGAAGGGTTGCGGTCATGGCCAGCGCCATCGCCTCCAGGATAGGCTGTTGCGCTTCGACCTGGCGCACAACCTCCAGGTGCTCCCGAATGGCTTTGCCGAAGACGCCTGCGGCATTGGGACCCTTGGGCATGACACCCTTCCCTTCCGTGCGGTCTCAGAACACGATCCAGATCGGAAACAGAGATGCAGTCCCCATGATAAGGATGCTCCGTGTGGCCCAGGGCCTGTTAACACTACCAGGGCCACCGTCCCGGTAGTGTTAGCAGGCCCTAGTCAACGAACAAGCCGCCAGGGATGCGCGCATCCGGTGAATCCCTGCTCTCATTCGCCGGTCACTCCCTATAGGCGCATAGTTCGCCGTTGCTATCATAACCAAATGGCTAAGCAGGCTGACAGGTTCCTGCCCCACACGTTGAAGACCATATTCCTGGACCGGGATGGCGTGCTGAATGAGAAGATGCCGGAAGGCCGCTACGTGACTTCCTGGAGCGATTTCCACGTGCTGCCGGGAGTGCGGGAGGCGATTGGCCGCCTCAACCGGGCCGGGCTGCGGGTGCTGGTGGTCTCGAACCAGCGCGGGATTGCCTTGGGACTTTACACGGCCGCCGATGTGCGGGCTATCCACCGCGCTTTCCAGGATTCTCTGGCGGAGACCGGGGCGCGCGTGGACGGCATCTACATTTGCCCGCACGACCACGGGCAATGCAACTGCCGGAAGCCGCTGCCCGGCCTGTTTGAAAAGGCGGTGGCGGAGTTTCCGGAGACTACTGCGGCGAGCAGCGCGATGATCGGGGATTCGCTTCCGGATATCGAGTTCGGCAGGCGGCTGGGGATGGTGACGGTCTACATCGAGGGTGACCCGGAGCGCCGGAAGGCTGACGCCGGAGCCGCGCGGGAATTGGCCGATCTGTGCTTTCCGTGCCTTGCCGAGGCGGTGGATGCTTTGCTGGAGTATGCTGCGCCGGGCAGACCGCAAATCTAGTCGCCGATGGCCTGAAGCGTGGCAAAGGTCTCAACGATGCCGGCTTCGAGCGCGGTGAACTGGATAGGGCAGCCGAGCTGGCGGAGGGCGGTGAGGTCGGCCTCGGTGAAGTGCTGGTAGCGGCCTTCGAGATCGGCGGGAAAGGGAATGTACTCGATAGGCGTCTGGCCGTGCACCTTCATCAGCGCTTTGGCTACGTCGTTGAAGCTGCGGCTGAGGCCGGAGCCGGCATTGACCACGCCACGATAGGTCTTGGCAGACTCGCCGGGTTTAGGCGCAAAGGGGCCGATCTGGGCGAAGAACATGTTCAACCGGGCCAGGTCGCGAACATAGACGAAATCGCGGCGCTGCTCGCCGTCTCCGTATCCGCCCGAGCCGGCAAAGAGACGGACCTTGCCGGTGTCTTTCATCTGTTTGGCGAAGTGGTGGACGACCGAGGCCATGCGCCCTTTGTGCTGCTCGCGCGGCCCGTAGGCGTTGAAGTAGCGCAGGCCCACGGCGGTGACCGGCACCTGGTCCAGCGCCAACTGGTTGCGGAAGTAGCGATCGAATACGAGCTTGGAATAGCCGTAGATGTTCAGCGGGCGCTCGTTCTCGATAGCGGGCGCAAAACGGCCCGGTCCCGAAAGCCCGTAAACCGCGGCAGTGGACGCAAAGACTAGCGGGGCGCCCTGGCGGATGGCAAAGGCCAGCACATCCTTGGTGAACTGGCAGTTGTTGTCCATCATGTAGACGCCGTCGTCCTCGAGGGTGTTGGAGCAGGCGCCCTGGTGCAGGATGGCCTCGATCCTGCCAGCCGCGAGCGCATTCTCTGCGATGGCGCGCCGGAACTCCCGCTTGTCCATGTAGTCCACATAGCGCGCTCCGTGGAGATTTCTGAACTTCTTCACGTTGGCCAGGTTATCGACAACAAGAATGTCCGCGATGCCGTGAGCGTTCATTTCGTGAACTAAGTTGCTGCCGATGAAGCCTGCGCCTCCAGTGACTATGTACATGCCCAGGGTTTCTCCTCTAAAAAGCCGTCCCGGAACCAGTATCTGCCCAAAGAGAAAGAATAACCCTGCGAAGGTGCAAAGAAGCAGCCGGATGCCGATTTGCAAGGGGTCATAAGCCGGAGCATTCGTCACAAGCCGGCATTCCGGGCGGAAGGCACCGGTAGCGGCTGGAGAGCATTTCGGAGATCGAGCGCGGCGAATTTACGGACGGCGCGGGCCGGGCCGGACTCAATCGACTCGTCGAACACATCGAGGCGCGAGGGCGTGGGCGGCTGCTCTGACGACAAGCCAGCCATAGATAGATAGAGCCTGTTATTAACTTTCCCGCTTCTGTTGCGCGGCGGCCATGGTTGTCAAAACGCCCACAGACGCCGCGACCATCCCAAACTCGAGACCTGTCCTCATTCCCCGCTCCTTGAAGATTCAGAGAGCAGAGAGGCAGGATTCAGCACCATCGCCGGAGGGCCCTTTCGGGGCAAGAGTCCGGCTGCCATGCAATTGAGCGCCATCCCCGCGGCACCACTTGACACAATTCCTCGCTAGCCCTGAAACTGCCAGCAAGGTTGTTGAGACGCTGTGGCGCGGATGCGCTCCGGCCCGTTCCCGAAGAGGCGGATTCTGACCCAGTGAGCGGACCCAAGGCAGGACGGATGAGTTTTTCGTTGAGTTCCACCATGGAAAGCGTCGGCGAGGTCGAGGCAGCCGCGGACAAGCTGGCCCAGGAGGCCGGCCTGGACGAGGATGAGCGCTTCCGCCTGACCATGGCGGTGCGCGAGGCGGCCGTGAACGCGGTATTGCACGGCAACGACTACGACCCCGCCAAACAGATTACCGCCAGCTTTGAAAACACCGGCTCGGCGCTGGTCATCACCGTCGCCGACCAGGGCCAGGGCTTGAATCCGGAGACGGTTCCCGACCCGCTTGCGCCGGAAAACCTGCTGCGCGGCACCGGCCGCGGCATCTTCCTCATCCGCTCCTTCATGGATGAGGTACACTTTCGACAACTGCATCCCGGAACCGAGCTGACACTGGTGAAAAACCTTGCGCCGGCCGGGGGACACATCTAGCTGCGCGTGGCAAAAGTCCAGATTGGCGAAAAGACTTCCCTCAGGGGCTAAAGCCCCGTGGATTCTATTGGCTTTATCGGCACGGCTGAAGCCGCGCCCTTTCAAAACAACGACTTAATCAGAGGTTCCCTAGTGCGATGTCCCCGAAGTTCATTCAAGAACAAATGCAGATCCTTCGACTCACCACCCCCAGGCTGAAGAGGACGCCTGGGGCCCCGTTCGCTCAGGATGACAGCAATTACTTTGTTGTGAACTTCTGGGACACCACACAAGCTGCCCGTGGCAAAAGTCCAGATTGGCGATAAGACTTTCCTCGGGGGCTGAAGCCCCGTGGATTCTATTGGCTTTATCGGCATGGCTAAAGCCGTGCCCTTTCAAGACCGACTTTCACCACGGGCTGCCAGGGTACTTTGCTCTGCTCCAGGGTACTTTGCTCTGGGAGAGCCGGCGGCAAACGGGGATCGATGAGTTCCCGCGGACAGGCCGGACGGGCGGGGAGTTTTCCGCCACTCCTGTAAGCGAGGGTGCTATAACTGTAATACCAAACAAGGAGGAATTTCCGTGGCACTTACAATTGCTTCCCGTGAAGTGGACGGCGTCACCGTTCTGGACCTTAGCGGGCGGATCACTTTGGGCGAGGGCAGTGTCCAACTGCGCGATGCCATTCGCGACCTGATCAGCAAGGGTTCGAAGAGCATTCTGCTGAACCTGGGAGACGTGAACTATATCGATAGCTCCGGGTTGGGCGAGCTGGTAGGCGCCTTTACCACGGCCAAGAACCAGAGCGCGGGCCTCAAGCTGTTGAAGCTGAACAAAAAGGTTCACGACCTGCTTCAGTTAACCAAGCTTTACACCGTCTTCGACATCTACGATGACGAAGCCAGCGCCATCGCCTCCTACAAGTAGGCCGTTCAAGGCCGCAACCGGCAGGTAGCCAATGGAGAGGCCATCCCGCGATGCAGGATGGCCTTTTCGTGCTCTCAGCCAGGTTGTTCCCCGCCAGGTTGGGAAACTTCCCGTCAGAATTTGACCGAGGGGGCGGTGCGCGCGCTCTCGCTGGCCTCGAAGAAGGCGTTGTTCTCCTTGAAACCGGCTATGCCCGCCCAGATGCTGTTGGGGAACTGGCGCACGAAGGTGTTGTAGTCGCGCAATGCGGCGTTATAGCGGTTGCGCGCCACGTAAATGCGGTTTTCAGTCCCTGCCAACTCATCCTGCAGCCGCATGAACTGGTCGCTGGAGCGCAGGATCGGATAATTCTCGGTGAGCAAGAGCAGACGGCCGATGGCTGAATCGAGCTTGCCGTTGGCTTCGATCTTGGCTGCCGGGCCTTGGGCATTCAACATGCCGGCGCGCGCATTGGCGATGTCGCCAAAGACGGTGCTTTCTTCCTTGGTGAAACCCTTCACCGTCTCCACCAGGTTGGGAATCAGGTCGGCGCGCCGCTGCAACACAACGTCCACGTCCGACCACGCGGCCTTTACGACCTCATCCTTGGCCACCATCTGGTTTTTGGCGCTGACATAGCTGCCGAAGACCATCAAAGCGGCCAAGATCAGAACGCCAACCACTCCAAGAGCAATCCAGATTCCACGACTCATACGGTACTTTTCTCCTCCGGCTTCCGGTTAAGGAAGCCACTTCTAAAACTCGAAAACTCACCAGCTTCCGCCGGCCCCACCGCCGCCAAAACTTCCGCCGCCGAAGCCGCCGAACCCCGAGCCACCACCGCCTCCGCCACCACCGCCAAAGCCGCCCCCCCCGAAACCACCTCCGCCGAAGCCGCCGCCGAAGAACGAGCCCAGCAATCCAAAGCCGAAGAGGAATCGCAGCAGGTGAAAGCCGCCAAAGAAGACGAGCAGGATAATCAACAGAACCAGCTTACCCATTGCGGGGCTGTGCCTGATTGGCCGTTGCGCCGGGGCCGGTTCGTCGTCGGTGAGCGTGACCTTGGCGTCGGCGGCAATGACCTGCGCTACCTCATCCACGGCCAGGGTGACAGCGCCATCGAAGTCGTTGGCGCGGAGTTGCGGCACCATCTCGCGGCCAATGTCGCCCAACTTGCCGTCCGGGAGGATTCCTTCCAGGCCATATCCCACGTCGATCCGGTACTTGTGGTCGTCGACGGCCAGGAGAACCAGAACGCCGCGGTCCGAGCCTTTAGGGCCCATCTTCCACTTGGCTTCGAGCTCGTTCGCATAGGCGGCCGCGTCCTCGCCGTCCAGGTTGTGAATGGTGACGACGGCAATCTGCGCGTTGGCCTGGGAGTGGTCGAGTTGTGCGCAGATGTTATCCAGGCGGCCGATGGCTTCCGGCGAGAGTACGTGGGCGTAATCGCTGACGTAATCGGTGGGTTTGGGCAGGTCTTCCGCCCGCTCGGCCAAAGCAACGGTCGCGGCGCCTCCGAGGAGAACGGCCAAGAGGAGCCGGAAAACGGTCGAAGATGAGCGGCGAAAGCCTTCCATCGCTCTTGATTGTACGCGGACGGAGGTCGAGAGGTTCCAGGAAGGCAGCTCTCAGCATTTAGCTATCAGCTTTTAGCTTTTCGTGCTTGACGGAGGTTCTTCGCTCGCCATCGAAACCGAGGAGAGACCGGGCGGTGCTGGAAGCCAAGGGCTAGAAGCTGAGAGCTGCCTTTGGACTACACTGGGAAAGAAATGAACGAGAACGAGCCTCTCTTGCCTCCCATCGCCCGCAAGCAGCGGACTGAAACCGTCCTTCACGGCACCACCCTCATCGACGATTACGCCTGGCTGCGCGACAAAGAGGATCCCGAGGTCACCGCATACCTCGAGGCCGAAAACGCGTACGCAGAGGCCGTGATGGCTCCGCTGGCGGGCCTGCGCGAGGATCTCTACAAGGAGATGCTGAGCCACGTAAAGCAGACCGACGTTTCAGTTCCCTTCCGCGACCGCGGCTGGTGGTACTACACCCGCACCGAAGAGGGACGCCAATACGCGATCCAATGCCGCAAGACCGCGCCGGACGGCGACGCGCCCGAACAGGTGATTCTCGACGGGAACCAACTGGCCGAAGGACACGCATTCTTTTCCGTAGGCGCCACCGACATCACGGACGATGGCCGTTGGCTGGCGTATACGACCGACACCAAGGGCTTTCGCCAGTACACGCTGCACATCAAGGATCTGGAGACCGGCGAGACGCTTGCCTACGAGGTGGAGCGCGCCGGCTCGGTGGTGTGGGCGGCGGACAATCGGACTCTTTTCTACACCGTGGAGGACGAGGAGCAGAAGCGCCAGTACCAGCTTTGGAGGCACGTGCTGGGCACGGCTCACAACGAGGATGTGCTGATCTATCAGGACGACGACGAGCGCTTCAACCTGGGCGCGGGGCGGACGCGCGACGGCAAGTTCGTGGTGATGGAATCGGCTAGCCACACCACCACCGAATCGTGGACGCTGCCGGCCAACGAACCGGAGGGCGCGTTCACCGTTATCAGTCCCCGCGAAGACGAGCACGAATACTCGATCGACCACCGCAACGGATTGTGGTTTATCCGCAGCAACGACCGGGGGCGCAACTTCCGCCTGGTGACTGCGCCGGTTGCGACGCCGGGGCGCGCCCACTGGACCGAGCTCATTCCTCAGCGCGACGCCGTGATGATCGAGGAAGTGGATCTGTTTGCCGGCTTCTTTGTAAGCTGCGAGCGCGAAGAGGGTCTTCCCCGGCTGCGCATTTGGAGCTTTGCGGGCGAGGGGCCGGAGGCTGTGCATGCGGGGGAGATTTCATTCCCCGAGCCGGTCTACAGCGCCCAACCGCACATCAACCGCGTCTTCGAGACGGCCAACTTCCGCTACGCCTATCAGTCTCTGGTCACACCGGCATCGGTCTACGAATACGACGTGGCTAGCGGGGCCTCCACGCTGCTCAAGCAAGTTGAGATTCCGGGCGGATTCGACGCCAACCGGTACGCCAGCGAGCGCGTTCATGCGGCCGCGCCCGATGGCGTCAAAGTCCCTGTCTCTCTGGTTTACCGGATCGACAAGAAAGCCGATCGCGGGCCGGGCGGCAATCCGCTCTACGTCTACGGCTACGGGTCGTATGCATATTCGCTGCCCATCGGCTTCAGCTCCAACCGGCTCAGCCTGCTCGATCGCGGAGTGACGATGGCCTATGCGCATGTGCGGGGCGGGGGCGACCTGGGCAAGCCGTGGCATGACGCAGGGAAGATGCTGACGAAGCGTAACACCTTCACCGATTTCATCGCGGCGGTCGAGCACCTGACGGCGGCGAAGTACGGCGACCCGGCGCGCGTAGCCATCGAGGGCGGGTCGGCGGGAGGCCTGTTGATGGGAGCGGTGACGAATATGAGGCCGGAGCTCTTCCGCGCCGTGGTTTCGCACGTGCCTTTTGTGGACGTGATGAACACCATGCTCGACGCTTCCCTGCCGCTCACCGTTCCCGAGTACGAGGAGTGGGGCGATCCGAACCAGGAGAGCTATTTCCGGTATATGCTGAGTTACTCGCCCTATGACAATCTGAGGGCTACGAGTTATCCGGCAATGCTGGTGAAGACATCGCTCTTCGATAGCCAGGTGATGTACTGGGAGCCGGCTAAGTACGTGGCCAAGCTGCGCAGGCTCAAGACCGATAACAACCCGCTGCTGCTGGTGACCAACATGAAGGCGGGGCATGGGGGAGCGAGCGGGCGGTATGACTATCTGAAAGAGATTGCGTTCGATTATGCGTTTTTGCTGAGAGAGCTGGGAATCGTTTGATAGAGCGATCGTGCGGAATCATGGGAGGGTTCTTTGCGGCGGGTTCGAGTAATTGCACCGTTCGTATTGCTGGCCACGGGCTATTGCGCCGGTCAGGAGGCCGCTCCTCCCGCACATTCCCCCTTGGACGATGCGCAGCCAGAGCGCGTCAAAGTCTATGCGGTTGGTCCCGGAGTTACGGCCCCTGTGCTTCTTCCGCTTGCTCTGTCCCCGCTGCCCAACGAAAACTGCAAGAAGAAGGTGGACGGCAAGGTGGTGCTTTCTCTGCTTGTGGACACAGCCGGCCGGCCCCGCAACATCATGTTTCTTAAGCCGCTGGGAACCGACGTGGACCGGTTCGCGCTTCAGATTGTTGGCGCGGATCGATTCAGGCCTGGAACCCGCGAAGGTGCACCGGTCGTCGTGGGGCAGTCCTTGGAGGTGGGTATGCAGGCTTGCGCGGAACAGACCAAGGACAGCGCGGGCAAGAAGACGTTCCTAGTGAAGCTGCGATCCTGGCCTTCACAGAAATTCGGCGCGCTCCCACAGACGCCAGGGGATGCCGGGCTAACTTCGAGCGATACCAACCGGAAGGAGTACATCGGCGATTCGGATATCAATCATGTCGGGCGTGGAGTCAGCGCTCCTGTCCCTCTAAACGATGTGGGGGCGGTATACACCGATGAAGCAAGGAACGCAAGAGTCAACGGAGACTGCCTCCTCTCGCTGATCGTCGACAGGAATGGCATGCCGCAGGACATTCAGGTGGTGCGAGGGCTGGATTACGGACTTCAGGAGAATGCAGTTGCCGCCGTGGAAAAGTACCGATTCAAACCCGCTATGAAGAATGGCGAGCCGGTTCCGGTGAAACTGGAGGTCACGGTGAGTTTCAGGATTTATTAGCCTACGCCCAGGAGTTATTGATTCGATCCCATCGGGTGGTAGCCGTAGCGCATTCCATGAAGGGTCTGGGAGATGCCGGTTAGGATCCCGCAGGGCTGAAGCCGCGCGCATCGGCCCCCACTGTGGCACGACGAAAGCCGTGCCCTAAAAAGAAACAAGCGTTATCGGCTTTGAAGAGCGCGGGCGAGGACGCCCGCGCTACAGCCGATCTGGAGATCGGCGCTACGGTTTCATCTCCCGCGGGTCGGCGACGCCGGTGGGAAACTGACACAAAAAAACCCTTCTTCAAATACCCTATAAGAAGTTCGAAGCAAATGCGGGCCCATTCGGCTTCGGTCTGAGCGGAACTTCGATTTCTCTGTCTGTCTCAGAGTGAAGAACTCTAGTGGATCGCTTATCGTCGCAGTTCTGCCTGGATCGAGGAAGAATCTTGAGCATTGAAGAGGAATCGACGAGCGCCGAGACTACCGAAATTACCGGCACGGCGGAGGCTCGTTCGGAAAGTGGCGCTTCGCACGCATGGCGGGCGCTCAAGCATCGCAACTTCAGGCTGTTCTTTGGCGGGCAGAGTATTTCGCTGATTGGGACGTGGATGACGCGGGTGGCTACTTCGTGGCTGGTGTACCGGCTGACGGGGTCGGCGCTGCTGCTGGGCACGGTGAGCTTTGCGGGACAGATTCCCACGTTTCTGTTTGCACCCTTCGCCGGCGTGTGGGTGGACAGGCTGGACCGGCGGCAGGTGCTGGTGTGGACGCAGACTCTATCCATGGCGCAGTCGCTGGCGCTGGCCGGCCTGACACTGACGGGTCATATCGCGATTCCCTGGGTGCTGGTTCTGAGCGCGATGCAGGGCATTATTAACGCCTTCGATATGCCGGGACGGCAGGCTTTCATGGTGCAGATGGTGGAGGACCGGCGCGACCTGGGGAACGCCATCGCCATCAACTCGTCGATGGTGAACGTGGCGCGGCTGGTGGGACCGTCGCTGGCGGGAATGCTGATTGCCGTAACCAGCGAGGGATGGTGCTTTCTGATCGACGGAATCAGCTACCTGGCGGTGATTGTCTCGCTGCTGCTGATGCGGCTGCACATTCCGGCGGTGAAGCGACGGGCAACTTCGACGCTGACCGAGTTGAAGGCCGGTTGGACGTACGTGACGGAGTTCATGCCCATCCGGACGATTCTGCTGCTGTTTGCCCTGGTCAGCCTGATGGGCATGCCGTTTGTGGTGCTGATGCCGATCTTTGCGGCGAAGGTGCTGCACGGCGGGCCGCATACGCTGGGGTTTCTGATGGGGGCGATGGGGGTAGGCGCGCTCATCTCGGCGCTTTCGCTGGCGGCGCGCAAGAATGTGCGGGGATTGATCCGGATGATTCCCGTGGCGGCGGCGGTGTTTGGAATGGGGCTGATCGGCTTCGGGCTGTCGCGGGTGTTCTGGCTCTCGGTCGTCATGGTGCTGATTGCGGGGATGGGCATGATGCAGGGGATGGCGGGCAGCAATACCGTCATCCAAACCCTGGTCAGCGAGGACAAGCGCGGGCGGGTGATGAGCTACTACACGATGGCGTTCGTGGGCATGTCGCCGTTTGGCAGCCTGCTGGCGGGAAGTTTGGCGCATGCAATCGGAGCGCCCTGGACCGTCATGGTCAATGGAGGGGCGGTGCTGCTGGGCGCGGCGTGGTTCGCAACCCGGCTGCCGGCGCTGCGGCGGGAGGTTCGGCCGATTTATGTGGAGATGGGAATCGTGCCTGCGGGCGAGGAAGTCATTCAGCAATAGGCCCTTATTCCCAGCTTGTGTCGTAATTCTGAATCCTCAGTCTTCGCAGCGGTATGGGGACGGGAAAACGCTTTCCAGTTTGCAGAGGCAAGTTAATCCTCCCTTCAACGATTTAGCCCAGAAATCACTTAGGAAATTGTTGCAATCTTCATCGGAACCCGGGTTAGACTGGTAATACCTACTGGACCCCAGGTCAATTCCCTCGCATTCGGTTTCTTGAATTTCCCTACAGGAGGAATTGATGAAAGCTCTGCGATGTTTTGCATTCAGCGCCTTGGTGGTGCTGGTTGCCGCCCCATTAGCCCACGCCGATGCCCTGTGCAATGACCTTACTACGCCGTGCATTGCGGCGGGGACGGATTACCTGAAGACGGGCTCTGGCACCTACGTTGCGGTCCCCTCTCCTCCACCCACTTTCCCCTACCCCCCTGGGTACGAAATACCTCTCGCGGGCTCCCCGATTGTGGGCGCGCCCGGCATGGCAGATACGGAGATCGAACGGACGAGTGATGCGGTGATCAACGGCGGATGGGAGCCCGTCTTGCTGGTTACGGGCCTTTCCCTCGTTTCCACTGACGGATCCGACCTTTACGTTACGTTGGATCCCACCGATCTGTCGCTCGATACAGGATCCATCGATGTCTTTGGATCTCTGGCCGGCGGCACCTTTGATTCCTTTTTTACCGTCTACTTTGACGTATGCGCAGGAGGGGACAGCGGTACCGGCGTCGGATGCGGCGGTTTTCCCGTAGTTTGGGCAAGTTCCAAGACGTTTACCCAAAACGGGGACACGTGGAGTCCCAATCCGCCGCCCTACGCCGTGATCGACCTCGGTCCTTATGCGAATGACCCGAACCCCTATAACAAGCACACCGGCCTCCCTACCAATGTGGTGGATTTCTGGCCCGGGCCGATAAAAGAACTGACTTCGGGTGCGCAGCATAACGTTTCGGTATCGGCTACCCCGGAGCCTGCGTCCTTAATTTTGCTTGGAACCGGCTTGCTGGGTCTGGCTGGGTTGAAGGGGAAGAAGCTGCTCAAGCAGAACAGCTAGAAGAGCAGAAACAAAGGCAGATTGGCGGGGCGACCGCCGCCGTTCCTGCTGCGAGCTGGGGTTCGCATCTTCCTAGAGCCTGTTTCATAAATGGCCACCGTATCCCGACTGTAATCCCTCAGGGGTTAAAACCCCTTGTTTTCCGGTCCTTTTCGGCACGACTGAAGTCGTGCCCTGTTACAGAGCGGATTTATGAAACACGCTCTAATAATTTCGCTTCCCACCCTTTCTCGGCTAATCCGCGAAAGGATGGGGACCGCGCCTCCAGGCAACCTGGAGGACAAGTTAGTCGCACCCGGCGTTGCCGCAGAGGTGGACGGTTACGCCTAACTCGTCGAGCATGGCGGCTTTTGTGGCAAGGGCCTTGCCGGCCATTTCGGGGGTGGGCGCGTAGGCAACGTTGACGTGGTTGGCGCGGTGGCGGGCCATCATCTGATTCTGCGTCACTCCATGCAGAACGGCGTGGACAATGGGCCATTGGGTGGTGGATTCGCGCCAGCGGCGCTGGGTTTCTTCAGGGGGAAGGCCGACGGCGGTGGCGCGGCCGATGTCGGCATGGAGCGCGCCGCCCTCGACGAAGACGCGGCTCCAAACGATCTCGCCGGGCTTGCCGATTCCCTTCAGCGATCCCCCGCCGAGAGGAAAGTACATGGCCGGTTGACGCTCGCTGGTGGCGCCGGCGTAGCCGCCGGCAAAGTGATTGGCGGGCGCGGCGCCGGAGATCTGCAATAGCCAGACAAATGCATCGAGGTTCCGCCCCGTGAGGTCCTGGCCTTGGTAGTGTTCGCCCCAGCGAACGTCGTGCAGCGTGGTCGATGGGTCGAGACCGAGCGCGGTCCAGCAGCGATTGGTGATGAGCGCGTCGACGCCCGCGCATTCATCCACTTCGTTAAAGTGCGGCAACGGGCCGCCGGGGTAGAGTTCCTCGGTTGAGCCTTCGGCAAAAACCGGAGGACGATCGGCATTGTTCAGCATCCCCTCGGCCAGATCGGAAGCGGGCGTGAGGTCCTTGAGGCCCTGCTGATACTGGATGCCGATCACATCGCAGCCAAACTCCTTGGCAATGCGCACGGCGGCGATGTACATCTTGCACTGGTCCAGAATCTGATCGACAGTGAGCTCGGTTGCGGGGTCCTCGCCGAGGACAAACTTGACGCCTTTGGCGATGAGCCACCGATAGACGGCCTGGGCCTCGATATTGCCGACGGTGCGCATTTTGGCAACCAGCGCGGACTGGCTCAGGCGCTCCTTGTAGATGCCGGCGGGATTCAGCAACTCGTCGTCGACGATGGCGTTGTACATGCCCATGCAGCCTTCGTCGAAGACGCCCATGATGGCCTTGCGATGGCGGAGGCCGCCCGCGAGCAAGGCGCCCAGCGCATCGGTTCCGGCGGGGAGTTTGGAGCGGTCGAGCGTGCGGACGTGCGACGTGTCGTGGGTGACCTTGCCGTCGCGGAGCCACTCGGCAAGGGCGGCGAGGAAGTAGTCGTCGGTGAACTCCCTGCTCCAGATGGAGGAGAAGTGCTTGCCGGCCTTGACGAGCGACCCGTTCAGGTTGAGCAGGCCGACCAGACCCGGCCATTGTCCGGACCAATTGGCAACGGTGAGGATGGGCCCGCGATGACTGCGCAGGCCGGGCAAGACGTGATGACTGTATTGCCAGGCAGCGGTGGCGAAGACCAGCCGGGCGTCCGGATGGATGTTCATGAAGACATCCATACCCATGCGCTGCGAAGAAATGAAGCCATGCTTCTCCGCTTCGTTATAGCGGTGGGCGCGGACCAGCTTGATGCCCTTCTGAGCGAAGGCCGCGGTCAGCTTTTCTTCCATATCCCGTTGCGCGGGCCAACAAACCTGGTTGGCCGAAAGCCGCAGATCGCCGCTGGTGATGAGCAGCACTTCATCGGCTGCAGGTTTCGCTGTCCCATTTCCCTGCCCTGTCATCGATGTTCTCCCTTTGCAACATGCCTGGATTCCGCCACAGAGAAATATACACCTCCCATCGGTACACAAGCCGGTTTGACAGCGACCGGCCGAAGCTGCCGGCGCTGCGTTTCAACGGGAAAGCAAGGAGGTTGCCCGTGCTCATGCAGGGAGCGGCGAAGTTGAACGGACTGCCGGTGGTATCCTTCTTCGGCGGTCGCAATTCGTTCCTCCTGCGCGCTGTGGGGAGGAGCGGGCGTGCGGCCGCGTTTAACGGTGACGACGATGAGCCTGTTTCAACCGAAGGGGTGCTTGGAAAGTCTTGCCCGCCATCTGGCCGCGGGCATTGTTTGTGTCTTGGCGACCGCGGCTTTGCACGGCCAACAGGCGGTCAAGCTGGCGATCGATTGGGATCGGACCACCGTGGTGTCACGGTCGACGCCGACTCTGCAGGTGGTGGTGAACCCGCCTTTGCGTCATGGGGAAGCGCTTGCGGAGGCCTCGTACAAGGCGGTCAAGGAGCTGGGCGCCGACTATGTGCGCTATGTGCCGTGGCTGCCCTATCCCAAGCTGGCGGTAGCGGAGTTGGAACCGCCTACGGCGGAGAAGACTTCGTGGGAGTTCAGCCTGATCGACCCCATGACCAAGGACTTTCTGGCCGCGACCGACGGGCATCCGACGGTGATGAACTTTAGCACCATTCCGGCGTGGCTCTTCAAGACCGACAAGCCAGTGACTTATCCGGCCGATCCCAACAAAGTGGACTGGGCGTACACGCAGGGGAGGGAGCTGCGCGACCCCAGCGGCAAGGAGCTGGGCGACTACTACGGGCGGCTGGCGAGCTGGTATGTCAATGGCGGCTTCACGGATGAAAACGGCGTCCGCCACGAGTCCGGCTACCACTACAAGCTGCCGGTGTGGGAGGTGCTGAACGAGCCGGAATTCGAGCACGCCATGACTCCCGAGCAATATGCCGCGCGCTACGACGCGATCGTCGAAGGCATTCGCCGCGTGAGTCCGGAAACAAAGTTCATGGGCCTGGCGCTGGCCATGCCGCGCGACAATCCGCGATATTTCGAGTACTTCCTCAATGCCGCCAACCACAGGCCGGGCATTCCGCTCGATTACATTTCTTACCATTTCTACGCGATTCCCACGGCCGGGCAGACCATGGCCAATTGGCAGTACACCTATTTCGACCAGGCCGATGGATTTCTGACCGCGGTTCACTACATCGAGAACATGCGCAAACGGCTTTCGCCCGCAACCAAGACCGACACGGATGAGCTGGGCGTCATTTCCGCCGACGATCTGATGCAGGACCAGCCGGGACACGCGATGCAGCCGATTCCGCCAGCCTATTGGAACCTGGCCGGCTCGCTCTATGCGTATCTCTATATCGAGCTCTCCCGCCTGCAAATCGATGTGATCGGGGAATCGCAACTGGTGGGCTATCCGACGCAGTTTCCCAGCGTGAGCATGATGAATTGGGAGGATAACAAGCCCAACGCGCGCTTCTGGGTGCTTAAGCTGATCAAGGATTCCTTTCATCCCGGCGACAGGCTGGTGGAAACGACGCTGGGAGGCAGCCATGCAGTGGACCTGGCGGCGCAGGCTTTTGTAACGCCCGAGGGCAGAAAGCTGCTTCTGGCGAACAAGCGAGACCACGCCATCGAGGTTCAACTGCCGGATGCCGAAAAGGCAACCGCAGTGACCGTGGACGCGGCCACCGGCGATGGTCCCGCGCGCAGCGTGAAGCCGGCAGACGGAAAGATCGAACTTGAACCCTTCGCCGTAACGGTGGTGAGCTGGTGAACTCTGTCCCTGGACCGATTCTGCGCGTGGGCCTTTGCGGCATCGGGCTCGACGCTTACTGGCCGCAGTTCGCGGGGCTGCGCGAGCGGCTTGAGGGTTACGTTGCACGGGTGGGAGCGCGATTGGCCCGGCCGGGCGTGGAGGTGGTCAACCTGGGGCTGGTGGATTCGCCGGAACCCGCGCGCGCGGCCGGGCGCCAGTGCCGCCGCCAAGACATCGACGTCCTTTTTCTCTACGCGACCACCTATGCGCTCTCGAGCACGGTCCTGCCTCTCGTCCAGCGCGCCGGGGTGCCTGTTGTGGTGCTGAATCTGCAGCCCGAGGCGGCCATCGATTACCAGGCATTCAACCGGCTCGAGAATCGCACGGCGATGACCGGCGAGTGGCTGGCTTTCTGCTCGGCGTGCGCGGTTCCGGAGATCGCCAACGTAATGGCGCGCGCCGGGATTCCCTTTCACCAGGTAACGGGCGTACTCGATGAGGAAGAGACCTGGCGGGAGATCGAAGAGTGGCTGGCGGCGGCGCGGGTGCGCGCGACGATGGCGGCGGCGCGGCTGGGCCTGATGGGTCACTACTACAGCGGAATGCTCGACATCGTGACCGACGTTACGCTGGTCTCGATCGTCTTCGGCACGCACGTGGAGATCGTCGAAGCGGACGAGCTGAGCGCGCTGGCCTCCGCGGTCGAGGAAGCCGATCTAACGCGGCGAGTGGAGGAGTTCTTTCAGTGTTTCGATGTGCAGTCCGACTGCCCCGGCGAGGAGCTGCGCCGGGCCGCGCGGACCTCGGTTGCCCTGGATGCCTTGGTTGCGCGGCATAAGCTGGACGCGATGGCCTACTACTACATGGGCTCGGGCAATGCGGCCAACGAAGACACCGTCAGCTCGATTATCCTGGGAGCCTCGCTGCTGACCGCGCGGCACATTCCGGTGGCCGGCGAATACGAAGTGAAGAACGCGCTGGCGATGAAGACGATGGATTGCCTGGGCGCGGGCGGCTCGTTCACCGAGTATTACGCGATGGACTTTAACGACGGCTTGGTGCTGATGGGGCACGACGGACCTGGCCACATCGGCCTCTGCGAGGGTAAGACCAAGGTGCGGCCGCTCGAGGTCTATCATGGCAAGGTTGGGCGCGGGCTGTCGGTGGAGATGAGCGTGAAACACGGCCCAGTCACCCTGCTCTCGGTGGTTGAAGACGGGGAGACGCGCTTCAAGCTGCTGGCCGCGGAGGGCGATTGCGTGGCCGGCCCAATCCTGGAGATCGGCAATACCAACAGCCGCTATCGCTTCCCCCTGGGGGCGCGTGGATTCGTGGATGCATGGAACGCGCAGGGCGCTGCGCATCACTGCGCCGTGGGCGTGGGCCATGTGGCCGCAACGCTGAAAAAGGCGGCGGCGCTGATGGGAATCGGCTTCCACCAAGTGTGCTGACGGGCGAAGAACCGCGGCTACATGCTCGATGCCATTTCGGGGTGGAAGGGCTGGGCTACGTTTCTCGAAGGGCTCCTTGCGCGGCCACTTGCCGGCTGTCAAAAAGCGCCAATGGCCGGAGAGAAAGACCTTGGCCGATGGGGCAATTCAGAATCTGAAAGACGGGTTTGGCGGCTGGGCGGAAGGCCTCGGGCTGGCCGGGTATCCGAGCGGTCATTCCATATCATGTTGATTCTGTGGAATTTAGTATCTTTACTGCAAGGGAGAAATTTTTTCTTGACAACCATATAATCCGATGGATAAATTATTTCAATCCATTCGGAGAACAAAACTGTTCGTGCCAAAGGTATCGGATGACGCCCTTTTCAGCGGGTGGAAGCGTTCCATTGCTGCTGAAGGGGCAAAACGCGATGAGGCCTTCTGTGGAAGAAGCAGCTGATTTTCCTACTGGCATTTATTCCATGAATGGCATGACTGTTTGCCGTGGCCGGGCGCTCGCATTACTTGCCACCGCAAGCGATGTATCAAACACCACACCTTGAGAATGTCCACTTCTCGGGAGGCTCGTCCCTTGTTTGGGGGACCGAATTCGTCGGAGGATCATATGACAGCCAGAGATTCCTTCTGGAAAACCATTGTCCGGCTTTTCGCGGTAATCGTTTTCCTGCTTGCCGCCACTGCCGCGGCGCGCCTTAACGCACAAGGATATGCAAAAATCGTCGGAACCGTGACGGATCCAAGCGGAGCGGTGGTTGCCTCCGCAACGGTCACAGCGACCCAAACTCAGACTGGCTCCGCTTCCATTGCCAAGACCGGAGGGGACGGCGCCTATGTTTTTCCCGCGCTACTGCCATCCAATTATTCGATCTCTGTCGCTGCCAAGGGCTTTGAGAGCTACACGCGGACCGGTATCGTGCTCGAGGCCGACCAGTCTGTAACGGTCAATGTCAAACTGGTGGTCGGATCGTCCGCGGTGACCGTCAGTGTCATCGGCGATGCGCCCCAGGTGGACACTACGACAGGCACGTTGTCGCAGGTGGTCGACGAAGCTCGGGTCGTCGATCTGCCTTTGAACGGCAGAAATGCAGCTTCGCTCATCACCCTGGTTGCCGGTGTAACCAGCGCCACCAACGAGGGCAACGGAACCGACCAGGGCAAAGGGAAGACATTTCCTTCCGCCGTGGTCACCAGTTCGAACGGCACCCTGCCCGCCCAGTCGAATTACCTCCTCGACGGCGGCAACAACGTGGATGAAATGACCAATGTGAATGCGCCGTTTCCATTCCCCGACGCGCTGCAGGAGTTCAGCGTTCAAACCAGCAACTACAACGCCGAATTCGGCCAGAGCGCCGGCGCGGTGGTCAACATCGTCATGAAATCCGGCGCCGAAAGGTTCCACGGCGACGCATTCGAGTTTGTGCGCAACGGCTACTTCGACGCCCGGCCGTACTTCGCCACAACCGCCGATGCTCTCCACCGCCACCAGTTCGGCGGCGTCATCGGCGGGCCGGTCATCATCCCCTTCCTTTCCAAAGGGAAGAGCACGCAGTTTTTCTTCGGCTATCAGCACACCCTGGTTCACAATAATTCAACCGCCGGCCAGAAGACCTATCCAACCCTGGCGGAAGAGGGGCTCGCTTCCGGCGCAAGCTATGCCGATTTCGGCAACCTCTGCACCGGCGGCTGGAATGCATCCAACTTCTGCAACACGGCAAACCAGCAGATTTACAACGTATTCACGGGCACGGAATACGCGCTGAACAGAATCCCCACCTCCGCTTTCGATCCGGCTTCCGTGGCCTTCGAGAAGGTCTTTCCCACAGTCACGGCGGATGCAGGCCCGGGAAAGATCGGAAATACGCTTAACTACTACCAGCCCCTGACCGACTCCTTCGACGAATACGTGGCCCGCGTAGATCACGCCTTCGGCGACAAGGACCATTTTTTCGGCCATTACTATCAGAACTACTTCCAGCAGGCCGCGGTATGGAACCCCACTAACCTTTCCAGTTACAACTCGTACTACAACACCCGTTACCAGAACGCGCTGCTTTCCGAGACGCATACCTTCACCGGCAGCCTGCTGAACAACTTCATCGTCAACTATCAGCGCGAAATCTCACTCCGCGGCGGACCGCCGGGAAGCCAGGACGTCACCCAGGCCTTTGGAGTGCAAAACCTCTGGCAGCCGCCGACCGGCCCCTATATGGCCGTGAGCATCAGCAGCTATTTCTCCGAATCGGGGGCGGCGTTTGCGGGCTGGGAGCGCAACAACTACACCTTCAACGACGACCTGCACTGGGTAAAAGGCAAGCACAACCTGGCATTCGGCGGCCACTTCGAGCTGAGCAAATACGACGTGACCAACGATTACCAGTCGTACGGCGCCTTCGGCACCGGCCTGGCCGGAGCCTCCTTGGCCATCGGAAATGTAAATGCGATGGCCAACTTCGAGGAGGGCTTCCTGACTTCATTTCAACAGGGAAACTTCGAGCAGGTCAACGACCGCAACCACTTCCCCGGCGTCTACGCCGAGGACAGTTGGAAGATCAACCAACGCCTGACCGTGGACTACGGCGTTCGCTGGGAGGATTTCACCCCCTGGGCAAACAGGAACGGAGCGGAGCAGGAATTCAATGCCGCCAACTACGTGGCTAACACGCATACCACCCAGTTCACCACCCTGCCGGCCGGGATGATGCTCACCGGCGACTCCGGCATTCCCAGGTACGGCCTGAACAACAAGTACGCGCAGTTCATGCCTCGCGTCGGCTTCGCCTATGACTTGTCGGGCGACGGCAAGACGGTGGTGCGCGGCGGCGGCGGCATCTTCTTCCAGGATCGCATGCCCGGCTTCTTCAACCTCAACCAAGCCAGCTTTACGCCAAATACCATTACCGCAGGGCCGTACACCAACATGCTGGCTACCGCCGGCAGCCCTGGGGGGCCGTTCAGCAATCCGTATTGCATGAAGATCGGCGCCGCTTACGTCGCGCCCTGCTCGGCAGCGGGAGATCTTACCGTAGCGAATGGCGGGGTCAACCCCTTCCCGTTCACTCTGCCCTTCCCGTCCTCCAAGACCTTCCCGACCCCGATTACCATCGTGGAGTACGATCCTTCGGGTAACTTCCAGGTGCCGGTCACTTACGATTACAACCTGACGGTCGAGCGTCAGCTAGCTCCCAGTTGGGCGGCCCGGGCGGCTTATGTCGGTTCCGCTTCGCGCCATCAATTTGTCAACCTCGAACTCAATCCGGCCGTCAACACCGGCAGCATGGTGAACGGCAAGTTAACCTTCCCTGGCGGCACTTCGAATGCGAATACCAGGAGGGTGTATACCAACGCTCCCACCGTCGGGCCCTGCTTAACCACTGCGGGCTGCGCTACATCGTATTCCGATATCATCGAAGCAGCGATGATCGGAGCGGCGCATTTTAACTCGCTGCAGCTCTCGCTGGAAAAGAAGATGTCTCGTGGCTTGTCGCTGCTGGCCAACTACACCTGGGGGCGGTCCTACGACGACCTGCCGCAAGCGACCAGGGTCTCAAACACCGAGGACCTGAATGCGGGCGAATCGTATGTCTATCCTCTGTATCCTTCGAACGCCACAAACGTGCCGGCGGCGGCCATTGTTCAAGACATCAAGGCGCTCGACCGCGGCGCTTCGGACATCGATAAGCCCAATGCTATCTCGTTTTCCTACGTGTACGCGCTTCCCAAACTGAACAATGGAAATCGCGCGCTCAAATCCTTGGTCAACGGCTGGCGCACCACCGGGCTGATCCAACACCACTCCGGAGATTCCCTCACCGCATTCATGGGAACGGATAACTCTTCGACGGGCCTGAGCCAGGATCGCGCGCAGGAGGACTTTACCAAGCCGGCTTACTCCAAGCACGCCAGCGGCGCGGGCGATTGCCCGGCGGGTAAGTCCTGCGTCAACTGGCTGAACAATACAGCCTTCTCCGTCCCCACCAACACCGGGGCCGGCACCGGCTTTGGCAATGTGCAAAAGGGCTCGCTACGCGGTCCCGGCTACACCAACTGGGACGGCGCCGTCATACGCAGCTTCCCGATATTCCGCGAGACGAACCTGGAGTTCCGGGCCGAATACTTCGACCTGCTCAACCACACCGAACTCAACAACCCGAGCACCTCAAATCCCATCGGCAGCAGCACTTCCTTTGGAACCATCACCAGCACCATAACCGACTTCTACGGCATTCAATTGTCGCGCGAGGCTCAATTCTCGCTGAAGTACACCTTCTAAACCGACGCATCGCCAAGGGACGGCGGCGGGACATTCAGGAACAACTGGATGCCCCGCCGCCAGAGCTCCGGGAACCGGTGTGCGGTGCTGCCCTGGCAAATTCGGATTCCCAGCAGTAGATTGCTGTGCCGACGATCTCCGGCGAGCGAGATGGCGGCTGAAGCAAGCGCGCCTGGGCTGTGTTTTGGAGCGGGTTTTCAGAAGAATTTGTTTCGGCCGGTCTTCAAAAAGAAACTCCGGGCCCGGCTGCCCGCTCCAGCCCAGCGAAATCGTCTTCGGAATCGTGGACATTCCGCGCCTTCTTGTTTGCGGATCGTCGATAGGATCGTCCGCCGTTTGGATGGATGGCAAGAGAGCGCGGAATTGCATCCTTTACTCCCACGCGAGAGTAGGAGGCTGACCATGGAAAGAGTTGCGGGAGTATTGGAAGTTTGGCGAACCGATGACACCCATCAAATTGTCATCAACCACCCTAACTCGAAGCCAGATGCTAAGGGCGCGTGCCGGATCGTGATCTCGCCGCGACACGCCCGCCATTTAGCGCATCTGCTCATCGAGGAGGCGGCCGACGCCGAGGCTGAGGCGAACGGGACAGACGCAATTATGGGCTCCTAAATACTCAATTCCACCCCCGCCCCGGCCGGTGAGACGGCGACGCCCGCCGATGCCGTTGCGGAAGCAGTCAAGGGCGGTGGGTTCTTTTCCCTCGAAGAGAGGATTGGAGTCAACTGCCTAAACAAGTTGGGAATCGCCACCCTTATTTAGGACTGGCGGGTTTCTCCACCGCCGGCAACCGATGCGGTTGATTCTGCGCAGCCAGTTACGTCCAGTGGAAGCCTTGTGCGGGAGCACAGCGTGCGAGACGGCCATTGGATCGACGAAGAGCGACGGAGGGGTTGCGCTGCGATCCGCAAGACCAGCCAAGACGCAGACCTCATAACCCGGGAAGCAAAGACGCATCCTCACGGCAGTCTAACCGCCCTGCACGCCTGCTAACTGGCGCCCAGCGCCTTGAGACGCGCCTGAGCGAGCAGCCAGGTGCTGGCGGGGTCGATCCGGCCTTCGGGCTTTTCCACTTTGCGATAGGCATCGATTGCCGCGCCGGTGACGCCGTATTGTTCGTAGATGGAGGCGAGCCCGTACCAAACCTCGGAGTTGGGCTCGGCGAGATTCTCGATCGTCATTGCCTTCAGTAACAGGTCGCGCGCTTCGGTGGTGCGGCCCTGGACGGCATAGAGGCAGGCCAGGGTGTGCATATCGCTGAAGCTGGCATTGTGAGTCAGCAAGGTGGACTGCTGCGCGGCTTTGATCGCGTCGGCATCGATCTTGCCATCGAAAAGCGCCGACCAGGCGTAGTTGTTGTAGTCGTAGGCGGTGGCTTTGCCGTTGTCGAAGAGCCTTTGCAGGGTCGCGCGGGCAAGAACGAAGTTGCCCTGCGCCTCGGCCGCGCGAGCTTTCATGCGCAGCAGAGCGTCGTCGTCGGGATGTTTGGCAAGCCGCGCATCGAGCATGGAATTCCAATCGTTCCAGTCCTTGAGAAGCGCATCGGCGTTGCCGGCCAGTTCGATGGCCACATACGAGTCAGGATATTTCGCCAGGACTTCAGCGCTTATGGGTTTGAGGGCGGTGGCATCCTCGACGGTCGCGTATCCATAGTCCAACAACAATCCAAGATTGAGCCGCTCCTGCTCGTTGGCTGCACTCTGCCAGTCTTTTTGCAGGACAGGCAGTTGTTCCCGGATGCCGGCATTGCCGGTGACGAGCGAGGCCGCCGCATGCTGCATGGCCTTATGGCCGGCGGCATCGCCCACCGACCAGAAGCGTGGCAGCAGCGGTCCGGAGAGGGGATCGTCGCCGCCGCCCTTGTGCATGCGGTCACGCATCCAATCGAGCAATGACCGCGCCTCCGCATCGCGGCCAGTGCTCAGCAGATAGAGCGCCTCATTGCCGGCTTCGGAGGGCGTAGAGCCATCGGTGACGATCTTCAATCGGCCATCTTCCTCGACGACGAAGTAGTTTTGCGTCTTGGCGCCGAGGCTGTGCAGGGCGACTTTGTAGCCGGTAGCCTGGTCGCCTTCGACACTCAGTTTGAGATTTCCGGCAATCACATCGAGCAAGGCGCCGGCAGGCAGGTCGGAGCGCTCCGCCATGGCATGCAGCATGCCGCGGCCACGAAGGGACTTTTCGATATTGCGCTGCCACTCCAAATCCGAGCCATAGGCGTGGCGGGCGAGCAACTCGCCAGCCATTTTGCCGGAGAATTGGCCGGTGACCACCCCCAGCATCATGCGCTGCACCACGCCGCGCGGATCGCCGGCGGGAAGAAAATCGCCGTTCCAGCGGACCAGCTGACGAAAGACGCCGATGCGCTGGGTGGTGGCGGCGGAATCGCTTTGCCCCTCAACAGCGGCCGAAAGGATTTCAGCCGCCTCGGGGTACATGCGCAGATAGAGCAACTGATTGCCGGCTGCGGCGAGGGCGGAGTTGCGGCCATCGGCGCCCGCGCCCAGACGATCGGCACGAGCGATGCCGACGGCGATTCCCTTCTGTCCGCCTTCAAGAGCGACGGAGGCCGAAATGCCGAGCGCATCGCGACTGACGGAGGAGGACACCTTGTCGAGTTCCTGCAAGAGATCCTTGTACCGATTGCTGTAGAGCAGATCGAAAAGCAGATTGTCGCGATATGGTTCGCCGGCATCCTTGTCTTTGTCGATCAGGGAACGAAAGAGACGAACCGCGTCGGGCAAGGCCGCGTGCGCGCCGTAGCGCTCGCCGCTGCGATCGTACTCGTCGAGAATGGCGAGACCGATGAGGGTATTATTGTCGTCGGGATCGAGTTCCATGGCCCGCTTGTAGGCCGCGGAGGAGCAATCCCAATCGAAGCCCTGGCCATGCCGAACGCCAATGGCGTTGAACTCACAGACCCAAGCGAGCGCTCTGAAAGCGACCGCAGACTTGGGGTCCATTTCGGTGGCTTTCCGGGCCTCGGCGCGGGCACCGTCGCCCATGCCGGCCTTGAGCAGCGCATAGGCCATCTGGGCATGCTGCAGCGCCTGGTTGGGATGCTGTTCGATGAGCGCGCGATCGGCGGCAAAGGCTTCGCGGATTTTGCCCGCGGCCAACAGCTTGGCGCCCACCCGATCGAAGAGGATCATGATCATGTCTTGCTTGTAGGCGGCCAACACGGCATCGCGCAGGGCCAACGCTTCGTCGACCGTATAGCGAGGCTTTCCAGTGCTGAAGCGCAGGTCGGCGGCGATCACGCCCTGCGCATCCTTTTCGAAGTGCTGTGAAAAAATGGCCGGCCCCATCGCGGTGCTTTTGTCTTCAGGCAGAGCACGCAAGACAAAGCCCTCGGGCGGGGTGATGCGATAACGCCACTCGGTGAGAAACGGATGCACATCGTAAGCGTTGGCGCGGGCTGCGACGGCGCGCTTCTGGTCGTCTTCCTGCTGCGGAGTGAGCTTTTCGCCCTTGGTCTTGGGGTCGGTCTTGAACCAGTTGGGCAGGCGGCTGAAGATGCCGCCGAAGGGAATGCCGAGATCCGCATCTTCGATCAGCGTGTTGCCGCGCTTGGCCTCGGCCATTTCGAGCTTGAGCGCAAAGGGCCTAGTCAGGTCCTTGCCATCGCCGCGATCGACGCGAGTGAGCGCCTTGGCGAGGTACTGATCGCGAGCGTAGTTTTCAAGATTCTTGCGCTTCTCGCGGGTGTCGGCTTCGCCAAAGTCCGAGCGATAGTCGGCATCGACCGCGCCTTCGGTGAGCGAAGTTTCAGCGATGCGCGCGGGACCATAGGCGGCCATCGCGACCTCGCGCAGTTCGGTCAAGTGGTCTTGATCGGGCTTGAACTCGGGTGTGAGTGTCAAATTGGCGGTGTTCTCGGCAATGATTAGAGCCTGACGGCCCTGATCCATGGGCGGCAGCGCACCGGCCTGGGCGTGCTCGGCGGTGGCGTCGATCCACAAGGCGGGCGCGTCGTCCGCGTCCGCGGGCACGTAAACGATTGCGTGGTCAAACTGGTCCATTCCCGGCAGATCGACCGTCACATCCCGGCCCGGACCGGCATCAAGCAGCGCGAGATCCGCGGGGATGCCGACGGCGCGCAGCATGGCAACCAGAACCGCGGCTTTGTCTTTGCAGTCGCCATAGTGGCGCTTCATGACTTCGGCGGCGAGAGCAGGCTGCAGGCTGGCCTGACCGAATTCGATGCCGGTGTAGCGAATCTCCTTGTGAAGGCGCGCAACGAGTTGCCGGATCCGATCCAGCCGGCTGGATGCGCCGATACCGGCGAGCAGCGGCTTCACCTTCTCCGGATCGATATGCGCCTCGGCCAACTGCCGATACGCGGTGGCCACGGCAGCCCACGACTCGCCAGTGGAGAATTCGATCATGGGGCTGAGGTCGTCGTGTGTGGCCAAGTCGATATCCGAGTCGGCACGCGCCGCGCTATATCCCCGGACGAATTCGAGACGGCGCCGGCCGGCTTGCTCGCTTTCCGCGACTTTGACAGGTTCGAGATGGTGGACGCGATACTGCAGCTTGAGTTCGCTGGGGGCGTCAACGATCAGCTCCGAATGCACGATGGGCACACTGCGCGACAAGAAATCGCGATAGACGCCGCCACCGGCAAAGAAGGGCTGCCTGTCTTCGGTGACGGTCTCTTCCTCCACAATGGCGCCGATGGCGAGGCCGGGCAGGGGCGCCTTGCGAATGCGCTCATCGGTGTAAGTGTCTTCGTTGTCTTCCGATGCTGGACCGTCGGTGACGGTCTTTGCATCGAGTTGGCTGACGCGGCCATCGGGCAGGATGACCCGTGCCTGTATCTGCGGCCGATTCTGATACCAGGGCGCATAGCTGGCAGAGGTTTCAGCCCAGTCTTCCACCCCCTGCTGCGTTTCGACTCGATAGACGAGCGCATGGCGATAGGCGACGCGGCCTTCGGCGTCGAAGCGATAGATGTCGCGCTCGAAGAAGACGGTAACTTGCATAAACTTCTCCGGCGCGATTTGCGCGGCGGCCTTCTGCACATCGGCCACCGAGGCCTGGAACGCGGGGCCAACAAGCGGCCACGAGGGCTCCTGGGAGAAAGCGGCATCGGCCTCCAGCGCGGTGCAGAGAAACAGGAAAGCGACCAGGATGAAGAATTGAGTAGGTGTACGATATCCGCGCATGGAGAGGACTTCTCTTTAGAGGATTTGACTTGCATCCATCTTAACTCGGAGGAACGGCTCTGACTTCGAACCCAAGCTAGCCGGGAAATCGGATCTGCGACTGGAAAACCACGACTGCCCCGTGAGCGAAGACATTTCTTTGCAACCCCGCAGCGTCGCCAAGCCTCATTGCGCGGCGGTCGAAGCGATGCGATTCCCTTTTCGCTGCCGGCTGCGTCGATGACGATCCATAAAGCCCGCGGGCAAATAGGCAGCCTGTCTCGGGGACCAATCGGACCCACCCAACCCGGTTCCTTCTTTGCGTGTGCATTTGCCACCGTCCCACATTGCAATCCTCCGTCTTCCATGTGAGGTTCATCACATCTCATGGGTGTTCTGCACTCTACCATTCCAACCATGACGGTTGCGACCCTCATTCCGATTGCGCCATGCTCGCTTCTGTTGGGCGCCGCGCTGCAGCTTCTCGTTGCCCGGCTCTGTTCCGCCCGGACAAAGGGGATTCTCGCCGCTCTGACATGTCTTCCGGCGGTCCTTGCCGTAGCCGCCATGGCGCCCTTGGTTCAAACAGGAAAAGCCGTCGAGCTCAATCTGCTTCGCTGGGATGGTCCGCTCGCCCTGGTCTTCCATGTGGACGCCCTCAGCGTCCTGTTCGCGTTGATGGGCACGTGCCTGGGCGGCTTCGTGCTCCTCTATTCCATCGGCTACATGGCGCACGACAAGTCCGCGACGCGCTTCTACTGCTCGATGCTCATCTTCATCGGCGGCTTTGTCGGCCTCGTGTACAGCGCCAACCTGTTCTTCTTCTACCTCTGCTGGGAAGTGGTCGGCCTCTGCTCGTTCACTTTGGTCGGCTTCTGGTACACCAATCCCGAGGCGGTCAACGGCGCGCGCAAGGTGCTGCTGATGACTCACATCGCGGGATACGGCCTGCTGGCGGGCATCCTCATCATCTACGCCCGCACCGGAAGCGCCCTGTGGACCGATCCGGCCGTGGCGCACAGCTTTACCGGCGGGGTCTTCGTGCTCATGCTGGTCTCGCTGGTGGCCAAGAGCGTGCAGGTGCCTTTGCACACATGGATTCCCGAGGCCATGGCCGCGCCGACTCCGGTGAGCGCCCTGCTGCACGCGGCCTGCTACGTCAAAGCAGGCGTCTATCTTGCCGCCCGCATGCACAGCTTCGGCGCCTGGCCGCCCGCATGGGGGGAGACGCTGATGTGGATCGGCACCGCCACCATGGCCGTCGGCGTCATGTACGCCATGGTGCAGACCGATCTCAAGCGCATGCTGGCCTTCTCCACCGTCAGCCAGATCGGCTACATGACGATGGGCATCGGCATCGGCACGCCGCTGGCCATCGCCGCCGGCCTGCTCCACTGCCTCAATCACGGGTTCTTCAAGGGCGGCCTGTTCCTCACCGCCGGCTCGGTGCAGCACGCCTCCGGCACCCGCGACATGAACCAACTGGGAGGACTGGCGCAGAAGATGCCGCGGACAACGCTCTCCTGGCTGATCGGCATCGGCAGCATGATGGGCATTCCCCTGATGAGCGGCTTTGCCAGCAAGTGGATGCTCTATGCAGCCGCATTGCAGGCCGGGTGGGCCGTTCCCGCCATGATCGCCTGGATCGCCAGCCTGGGCACCGTCTTTCTCGGCGCCAAGGCCACCAGCGCGGTCTTCCTCGGTCCCACGACAGAAGCGACCAAAGATGCGCACGAATCCCCGCCGACCATGGTGTGGGGCATGGCCTTCATGGCGGTGGGCTCGGTCGTGCTCGGCGTCGCCCCGCAGTTGGCCGTCAACTACCTTCTCAATCCCATCCTCGGCGCGCTCGGACTCAGCGCCGTGCAAGTCACCTGGTTCGGCCTTTCGTCCAACGCGGGCAGCTTCTCCACCATGGGCGGACTGGTGCTGGCAGTGGTCTCGCTGATCCTCGGCGGCCTCATCTACGCCATCGCCTACGTCGCCCGCCCAGCAACAGCCCGCGGCGGGCCTGCCATGGCTGGCGCAGGCGGCGGCATCTTCACCGGCGGCGAACCCTTGTCGGACCAAGGCCGCCTCACCGCCGGCGACTTCTCCGACATCTTCCTCCAAAACTGGAAAGACTTTTTCCGCTGGACCAACGTGGACGCTGTTTATTTGGGCGTCTGGCGCGGATTGCAGGCCGCCTCGCGCGGGCTGGCCGTCATTGTCGCGTGGATGGAGCGCCGTGCGCTTGTTCTTGTCTTTGTGTTGGCGGCGTTGCTCGCTGCGAGTGTTGGCTTGTTCGCCCCTGGGCCGTCCGAGTGGTTCTGGTCCCTCGGCATTCGCCTATTAGCGTCGGAACCAGTGCCGAGGCTACTCGTTGCAGCATGCGCTGTGGCTGCCATTGCGTTGATCTCGGCAGCAGCCTCCAGTAGGGCGAGTCGCCGCCACATGCCGCAGTTGTATCTTCCGCTGATGATCGTCATCAGTTTGACAACCGTGGCCGGTCTCGTCGTCGCCGATCATAGACTTCGTCTTGGGCTGTTGGAACTGGGTGCGTTGATGACCATAGCTCTCGTATGGCAAAGTGCCCGAACGCTCTCAGCAAAGCTGACCTATCTTGCGGTGGTGCTTATCTCGGCTCTGTCGCTCATTGCCAGCGAGTTGTTGCGGGGCGGCGCTCAATACGAAGAAAAGGAGTGGGCGTGGGCGCTGCTCATCACCAGCGTTTGCGTCAAGTTGGCAGCGGTTCCGCTCTTTTTCTGGCTGCTGAGTTTGGCTGATGAGATTCCGGCTTTGGTATTGGGCCTGATTATCGCTGTCGTCGACATGGCCGCCTTCGGCGAGTTCATGGTCTCCGCGCTCTCCAGTTCTGGCTTCGTGCCGCCGGGATTCCTGCTGGGCTTGGCCGCTGCCACCTCCCTCCTGGCTGCTCTCCTAATGCTCACACAGCGCAGCCTGAAGAGACTGCTGGTTCTGTCCACGGTCGAGGACGTAGGCTTCCTGCTGTTCGGTGTCTTATCTGTAAGTTGGCGCGGCTTCGACGGCGCTCTGCTCGCCGCCATCACCCACTCCCTGGCCAAAGCCCTCCTCTTCACCTGCCTCAGCGCCCCCGAAGCCGACAACGCACTCGACGGCGAGCCCACCGGCCTCATCAATCGCTACCCCGTCAGCGCCTTCGGCTTCCTCTTCGGCATGTTGGCCATGCTCGGCATTCCGCCCCTGATGGGCTACCTCGGCCGTTGGCGCCTTTATGAAACCGCGCTGCAGATCAGCCCATGGCTGCTTGCGGTCTTCATCCTCTCCTCGATCTTCGCCCTGATTGCCTACGTCCTCGCCCTAACTCGCGTCTGGTGGGGACCGGCGCCCGCCCCCGATCCGCTGCCCTCAGAGTCGCCGCATCCAATCCCGCATCCAATAAGAGAGCCGTTTGTCCTGCAGGCCGTCATCGTCACGCTTGTAGCCGTCTTGCTCGCCGCCGGCATCTGGCCCAATGCGCTCGCCATGCTGCTCGGAGGGAGACCATGAACCTCTGGAACAAACTGATGTGCTACTCGCGCCGCCACAGCCCCTGGATCTTCCACATGAACTCCGGCAGTTGCAACGGCTGCGACATCGAGCTGGTGGCCTCGCTCTCCCCGCGCTACGACGCCGAGCAGTTGGGCGTGCGTCTTGAAGGCAGCCCCCGTCACGCCGACATTCTCTGCATCACCGGCCCCGTCACCCATAACTCGGTCGAGGCTATCAAGACCGTCTATGGGCAGGTCTGCGGCCCCAAGGCCGTGGTCGCCATCGGCTCCTGTCCGGCGACGACCAACGTCTTCATCGACAGCCGCACGCTCGACGGGCCGCTCAATAAACATATCGCGGTCGATGTCTTTGTTCCCGGCTGTCCGCCCCGTCCCGACGCCATCATCCAGGGCGTAGCCAGGGCGGCTGAAATCCTTGCCGCGCGCGGCAACACCGCCCCCGCCGCGGCCCCGCCGGAAGTCATCCCGGTGAAGGGCGCAGTCAATTGCGAGGCCAATTGCTACGTGGCCGCCGTGGCCGCCCACGAGTCAGCCAGCCCAACATCCAGCGAGGTCCAGAAATGAATCTCACCACGGCCCTTGCCCGCTTTCTCATTTTTCCCGGCCTGCTCTTCGCCTTGCCGGCCGCTTGGTTCTTCCTCTGGGTCGAGCGCAAGGCGGTCGCGCGCATGCAAGGCCGATTCGGCCCTCCCTTCATGCAGCCCTTCTTCGACTTCATCAAACTTCTCGGCAAGAGCACCCCTCCTCGCAGCGGAATCGGCGGCCTGCTCATGCGCGCCTGGCCGCTGATCGCCGTCTCCGCCGCGGCGGGCGCGGTGGGTCTCTTGCCTGTGCTTCCTTCCTCGGGCGGATTCGAGGGTGACCTCATCCTTCTGCTGGCGCTGTTGGAACTCCCCTCGATGTGCATCATTGCCGCCGGATTTTCCTCGCGCTCCATCTTCGGCGAGATCGGCTCCGCGCGCGAAGCCGCCCTGAGCGTCTCCTATAACGTCGTCTTTCTTCTGGCCATCGTATCCATCGCCGCCTCGCAGCACACCTTCCGTCTTGAGGCGCTCGCTCAGATGCCGGCCTCGCCGCTGCAAATTCTGGGCATCCTGGCCATTCTGGTATGCCTGCCCGCCAAACTGCATATCAATCCCTTTTCTCTGCCCAATGCCGAGCAGGAAATCTATTCCGGCCCCATCACCGAGTACGCCGGCCCCGAGCTGGCCATGTGGGAGCTCTCGCACGGCTTGGAGTGGGTCGCAGCCACTGGCCTCGTCGCTACCCTGGCCGCCCCCCACCTTACAACCTGGTGGCTGGCCGCTCTCGTCTTCGTTGTTCTCTCTTTCGTGGTCGTTTTTCTGCTTTCGGCCGTGGCCGCCGCCACGGCGCGGTTGCAGATCGATACAACGGTCCGCTTTTACTGGCAATGCACGCTTATTTTCGCGGTCCTGGCCATCTCCTCCGCGCTCTTCATGAGGCTTCGATCATGAACATCCTCTCCATGCTCTGGCGGAACCTGTGGGGGCCTTCCCGCACCTTGCGCTTCCCCGCCCGCCCCGAAGTGAGCCAAGGCTACCGCGGCCTGGTGCGCTTCGACCCGGAGCTCTGCAGCGGCTGCGCCCTCTGCAAATTCCGCTGCACGGCCCGCGCCATCGAGTACAAAGCCGGCAAGGGCGAATTCACTTGGAGCTACGATCCCGGTCATTGCACCTTCTGCGGACGCTGCATCGAGGGCTGCAAGGCCCACGCCATTACTCAGGACCCCGAATGCCCGCCTGTGTACCTGAATCTGGGCGAACTGAAAAAGTCCTATACCGTCGCCCGCAAGGCGCCCGCACTGAAACCCGCCCCGCCGGCAGTCATCGCAAAGCCTGACTCCGTTCCCACCCCCAGCACCACCCCCAATCCCGGAGGCGCGCTATGACCGTGCTTGAATCGATCCCTGAAAAACTCGGCGTCGACGCGCCGTGGGTCGAAAAGGGCGGCGTCCACTGGCTCAACCCCAGCCCTCTCTCCGTGCGCGAACTCGCCCAGGCCATGAATGCCCTGCACGCCCGCTTTATCACCATCACGGCATATCAACTCCCAAAGGAAGAGGGTCTCCGCCTGGAATACCACTGGGACCTGGATGGCCAGTTGCTCGGTTTTCCCTTTCAGCTTGCCGGCAACTCCATCGAGAGCATCTATGACCTGTGCGAGGCCGTGGACTGGATTGAGCGCGAGATTCACGAAGGATTCGCCGTGGACTTCCTGGGCCGCAAGTACGAACCGCTGCTGCTGCGCGAGGGAGACACGCCCGGAGTGAACCTGCGCGAGACTGGAACCCCCAACAAGCCCGCTTCCGGCTTGTTGGGGCAGGAGGAGGTCAAATGAGTTACAAGATTCCCATGGGGCCCTACCACCCGGCCCTCGAAGAACCCTACAAGCTGGACATGATCTGCGAAGGCGAAACCGTCATCGACGTCAACCTGCACATCGGTTTCAACTTCCGCGGCATCGAGCATCTGGCCGAAACCCGCAATTACATTCAGGTCATCGCCCTGATGGAACGCGTGTGCGGCATCTGCTCCAACATCCACACCCTCACCCTCTGCCAGGCCATGGAGCAGTTGACCGGTCTCACCCCGCCTCCGCGCGCACAATACATTCGCGTCGTCATGGCGGAGTTGGAGCGCCTGCACTCCCACGTTCTCTGGGCCGGAATCGCCGCCAAGCTCATGGGCTTCAAGACCATGTTCATGACTTGCTTCGAACTGCGCGAGCAGGTCATGGACGTGCTTTCCGCCATCTCCGGCAACCGCGTCAACTACTCGATGAATCGCATCGGCGGGGTGAATCGGGACATCGAGGACCCGCTCGCGCTTCTTCCCATGATCGACAAGCTGGAGCGCGAGATGGTCCGCACCGTCATTCCCATCTTCACCACCAGCACTACGGCGCGTTCCCGCTGCGCCGGCATCGGCGTCCTGACCCACGAGAAGGCCGTCTCCTGCGGGGTTGTCGGGCCCACCGCGCGCGCCTCCGGACTGCCCCAGGATCTTCGCCGCGCCGCTCCCTACGCGGCCTACGCTGAAATGGAATTCGAGGTGCCGGTCCAGCCCGACGGCGATGTCCGCGCCCGCCTTCTGGTCCGCGCACTCGAAATCATGGAGAGCTGCAAAATCCTTCGCCAAGCCCTCACCAAAATGCCGCCCGGCGAGTTCCACACCGGCGAAGCCAAGCCCGCCTTTACCACCGGCACCGCCACAGCCCGAGTCGAAGCCCCGCGCGGAGAAGTCATGTACAGCGTCTCCTGGATCAAGGACGCCCGCAACCCCGCCCGCGTCCACGTCCGCACCCCCACCTTCGCCAACATGCCCGCCATCCGCTGGATGGTCGTCGGCGCCCGCCTTGCGGACACGCCCCTGATCCAAGCTTCCATCGACCCCTGCTACTCCTGCACCGACCGGTAGCGCGCCGCAGCGCATATTCCACAAAACTGGGTGCCCCTCCTTCACCCGCGTCCGAATCTGCGCCGCATCGCCTACCCACACCACGTGGCCCCACCGCTCTGCCAACTCAACAAGCCACTGGCTGTTGCCGCACGCCTCAATCCCGATCAGCGCCAGCGCTTCCAGCTCCCGATAGAACCGCCCCGCTCCACCATCTCCGTTCAACAGCTTCAGTTCAGCTATTTCCCCGGTCTCCGGGTCGAGAACCGCAACCTGCTGCCAACTGGGATGGAAATCGCATCCTACCATCTTCATAGAAGGCTTCTCCTTGATCCCAAGCCCCGGTCCTCGATAAACCAAAGCCTAACGGATCGCTGAAGCCTTCGGCCTTGTCCCATCAATCCCCGGCGCGTTCTTGTTTTTGCGGCTAGGGCGGGAAAGCCTGGGACAGCACAACCGTCAGCCGCCGAGTCAACCCAACCGGCAAACACTCCACTGCGGAAATTCTCCCCGCATCTCCCCGGTTAACAACTCGGCATCCCCTCCTCTTTTTGCTTCACAAAGAGGGCAAATTCTGGCCTATACTGCGCACAGAGGGGCATTCCACCCCGCCATCATGGCCACCCAACTCTCCCGCAAACCCGCTTTCGACCAGCTCGCAATTCCCGATCGCCTTTACTTCAAGATCGGCGATGTCGCCCGCATCTGCGGCGTCGAGACCTACGTCCTGCGCTTTTGGGAGGCGCAGTTTCCCCAACTCAAGCCCAACAAGAGCGGCACCGGCCAGCGCCTCTACCGCCGCTGCGACGTGGAACTGGCCCTCGAAATCAAGCGTCTGGTCCACGCCGAAGGCTACACCCTCGCCGGCGCCCGCCAGGTTCTTATTGGCCAGATGCGCCGCTCCGGCCTTCAGGCCGCCACGCGGCGCGAGCCCCAGTCCCGCCTGCCGCTTCCGGACGGCCACGACTCCAGCCAACGCCTGGATGACGCCGCCGCCGCCGTCGGACACGCCCGCGCCGAACTCCGCGAGATCGCCGCCCTGTTAGCCTCGCCGGGGCCCCGTCAGCCGCGCCGTCGAGCCCCTCTAGCCACCCTTCCAGACCCCTCAAACTCCCTCTTCCCCTCGTAGGGCCTGTTCACACTACTGGGGCGGTGGCGCCGGGCGCCAGGTTTTTCGAGTTCAGGGAGTGAGGAGCGACGCTTACCGGGTGTCTGCTCGCGACGATCGACGCAGAAACCGGAAAAACTGGCCCCGGCCCGCAGGGTTGCGGCGAAAACCGGGCCAGAACCGGTGCCAGTAGGGCGCCCAGGCGCGGCGCCCAAAGTCTTGCACCACCCGTGAAAATGCTCCCCGCGAGCTACCATGGCAGGGAATCGAAACCCGGGATGGGATAGGCGGCGCTAAAGTCTCTCACCTCGCTTGCCAGCCTGGAAAGGCGCGAAGCATCTCCGTTATGGCGAAGGGCATCCACGATCCACCCCGCGATGCGCCGCATATCCTCTTCCAACATTCCGCGCGTGGTTGAAGCCGGGGTGCCGATGCGGATGCCGCTGGGGCGCAGCGGAGGATTCGGATCGTCGGGGATGACCTGTTTGTTGGTGGCGATTCCGATTCGTTCCAGGGTCTCTTCGGCTTGTTTGCCGTCGATGCCAAAACTCGCAACGGTATCGGCTACCATCATGTGGTTGCTGGTGCCTCCGGTGACCAGGGTTACGCCGGCTTGGAATAGCGCCTCCGCCAGAGCTTTTGCATTGCCGAGAATCTGGCGGGCGTAGTTCTGAAACTCGGGTTCCGCGGCCTTGCGGAAGGCGATTGCGGCCGCGGCAATGCTGTTCATGTGCGGCCCACCTTGCAAGCCCGGGAAGACGGAGTTATCGATCTGCCGGGCGAGTTGCTTGCGGCAAAGAATCATGCCGCCGCGAGGTCCACGCAGGCTCTTGTGGGTGGTTGTGGTCACAAGATCGAAGCCCGCGTCCAGTGGATTGGGCAAAACGTTGGCGGCAATCATGCCCGCAACGTGGGACACATCGGCCATGGCCAGCGCGCCAACTTCCGTAGCAATGGCTCGGAAGGAGGCATAGTCGTACTCCCTCGGATACGAGGTGTAGCCGCACAAAACGATCTTCGGATGGGTCTCTCTGGCCAGCCTCCGCACCTCGTCGAAGTCGATTTCGCCAGCCCGATCCGGCCTGGTCTTGTAGCGGACGAAGTTGAACATCTGCCCCATGTGCGAAACCGGAGAGCCGTGGGTCAGATGCCCTCCATGGGAGAGATCCATGCCGAGAATCGTATCTCCCGGCTTCATAAAAGCCAGATAGACCGCTTGATTCATGGGCGAGCCGGAGAGCGGCTGGACGTTGGCGTGTTCGGCTCGGAACAGCCGGCAAGCGCGTTCCCTGGCAGCGTTCTCCACCCGGTCGGTGAAGCTCTGGCCGGCATAGTACCGGCGGCCGGGATAGCCCTCGCAATACTTGTTGGTGAGAACCGAACCGAGCGCGGCCAGAACCTCAGGGTAGGTGTAGTTTTCCGAAGGAATCAGGTTGATTCCCTGCTGTTGGCGAAGCTCTTCCGCAACAATCGCGTCGAAGACCTCGGGATCGGATGCGAGCAGGAAATCGCGGAAACTGGTCTGTAAATGGGGCATGGTGAGTCCTTTCAACGGGTTCGCTGGACATGGAACCGAGTGCCCAGGCGATCGGCATTGGACTCCCCTTGCGCTCCCCGGTGGTGGCCCACCTGAATCGCCAGTTACGCGAGGGATACCGGAGACGCGCCAGCATTTCTGCGGTCCCGGAGATGACAGCTTAGCATATTCCGCGCCAGGCGAAGGCGGAAAAAATCTCTCTTGGCGGAGCGCCTTTAGAAGATCTTGTAGCCGATGCCGACGCTTGCGCCGTAGGGAGAGAGTTCCTGGTTGTCGACCCACTTGGGCCACTGCTGGTACTCGATGTCGAAGGCGCGAATGCTGATTCTTCTGCTCAAGCGGAGGTCCACGCCGCCGCCATAGGCGATGTCGGTAAAGCTTCCAGTGGCTTCGTTATTCTCGAAGTTCATCTTGCCGTAGCCGATCAGCGCCTTGACGTAGGGGGTCGCGCGCAGGAAGTGGAAGTGATGCAGGGGAAGGCGGGGACCAATCAGGTAGTTGTCCTCGTCGATATTCAGGTAGGTGTTGTAGCGCAACCAGCGGCCCTCGGCCTCGATCTGGAGCCAGCGGGTGAACTTCACGTCAACATACGTGCCCACGCCATAGAGGCGGTTGGGGCTGGTGGCTGGGACAAAGGAACCGGCGTAGTCGGGCTGAAAGACAGAGCCCAGGGCGCCGGCGGTGATGGAGAACTGCCCTCTCCTGGCCGAGGGGACAACTTGCGCGCGGGAGTGCAAGGCTCCGCCGGCAAGAAGAACTACGAAGAACGCAACGATCGATCGTCTGATGGGCACCATGCACGTCCAGTCCGGGTAAATCTGAGCTTTGGGGGCTTGGCGGCGCACCATCCGAGCAAGAATCCCAAGAGCTCTGTCAGGGCTATCGCCCCGTTGCTGCGGTTTTCAATTGAGTCCAGGCTCAAGCCTGTCCTCGCGAGCGAGTTCGGGTTTTCCCAGGACAATTGGCTGGAGTCGCTCGAAGACCTGGCCCCTGGCCGGGGGTGCGATCTGCGCCGCATGCCGGCCAATGCCCTGAAGAGTCCTTTCTACTGGCTGGGCGCCGTGGCCGGCGGCGGTTGCTGGGCTTCGGCTGCTCCTCCCGAGGAGGTTTGCGCCGTGGGCGGAGAGGTTGGAGGGGCAGCTTCGGGCGGAGCAGCCGGCTGGTCGCCTGGGGCCGGCTGCGCGCCGGTGCCGGGAGCGGCCGCCGCGGGAGTTGACGGCGCTTCCAGCCGGGCCGCATCGTAGCGCTGCAGCTTGTAGAAGATCGGCGTCACTTCCAACGGCATCTTGTCGCGGGCGTTCATGGGCGCATAGCGTTTGGCGTTGAGCATGTGTACCTTGTCGTCCCAGGGATCGGTCTTGATCCAACTGCCCAGCGGCAGCGCCGCGGTCTGGGTCAGGTCGTCCCAGTTGAGCTTGGGCGACATCCGGGCCAGATCGCCCATCCACGGAGTTCCGTCGGCCTTGAGCAGGGAATCGCCCAGCTTGGGGCTGTTGAGCGCCTTCAGCACCCTGGCCCGGTCCTGCAACTGGGCATAGTAGAGCCCCGCGCTGGGCAGCTTGTCCTTGTACATGGAGTTCTCGAGGTACTCCATGGCCCTCTTGGCGGCTTCCGCGTTGTCGTGGTCGGAGTGGTACATGTCGATGCGCTGGAAGGTCGATTCGTCGGGGAAGAGCAGCCGGTCGTTGAAGGCGTAGCGGGTGTCGATGTGGTGGCCCATGGCGATGTGGGCCAGTTCCATGGCCACTACCGAAGCGATCGCTTCCTCGCTGGGCAGCGAGTCGATGAGTCCCTTGCTGACCAGGATGGTGTTGCCCACCGTGGTGGTCTCCACGGTGGTCGAGAGCAGAACGCGGGTGTGCAACTGATCGGTGAAGGCCAGGTTGTTAGGCACCACCAGGTTGACGACAATCTGATCCAGGATCTTGTTTTCGTAGCCGCCCTGGTTGAGGGGCGCCACCAGCCCGGCCTCCACCAGCCGGTCGATGACGTTGTTCTCCGCCTGGGTGATCCACAGCCGCGAAGCCTGCAGGGGGCCCACATCCTGCGAGTCGTCGCTCTTGTCCACGGCGTCGTCCACCTTGACGCTGACGTTCTCGCTGTCCCGCGTGGGCAGCTTGAGCGAGTAGCCCCAGAAGTGCGTCTGCGCCTTCAGTCCGACTGTCTTCTCGCCCTCGATGCGGGTAGTCTCTTCCACGTAGACGGCAACCGGCAGCCAGATTCCGGGCTGCACGTTCATCCGCCAACTGTCGAAATGAAAATAATATTTGGAAGAGTCCTCCGAGGTGGGCCCTGTGTAGGTGCCGTTGAAGCGGACCACGTTGCCATCCACATCCTCGACCCATATGCGTCCGTAGAAGCGCCCCATGCCGCTGACCTTGGGGTGTACGTCGAAGACCCAGGTGCGCACCGAACCGAGAAACTCCCGGCGCACGAAGCTGAAGACATAGTGCTGAGTGTCGAAGCCGGTGGGGTCGAGGAACATCATCTGCATGAAGCCGGTGGCGGAGTAGGTAAACCGCTCCAGACCCAACATTCTGGTCAGCCCGGTGATGGCCGCGAAGGAGCCCTTAAAGAAGCCGTGCTTTTTGGCCGCCGCCCTGGGCTCGTAGGTCTTATCGAAGAAGCCCTTGCCGAAGTCGACGCGGCTCAGCGTGTATTGATCTTCAACCGGGACTTCGTAGAGCTTGATATCGGGCCGCGTGTTCTGAATGTAGGTCTCCACCAGCGGCGTGCGCTGCGCAATGTTCCTGATCAGAACCTTCTCGCGTCCCACCGCCCTTTCCACCAATGCGGCCTGCTCGGGAGTGAGCGGATGCGCCAGTTCGTACTTCGGTTGCTTCTTGGCGTACGCGCAAGCCGCGCCCAGGATAAGGATCAGGAAGGTGAGGGAGATCTTCCGAAACATCATGTCAAGCTCCTACGGTCTGTTCATCCAGGTATTCCTCCTGCCGCCGGCCTGTTCCTCGATCGCGCGGCTGAGTTCAGCCCTTGTTCTTCCCGACAAATCGAATGCTACGCCAGTTGAAACGTGATGGTGATGAGGGTGGTGGAGTCGATCGCCTGGCCGTTCCGGGTGGCGGGGCGTATGATGCGTCCCTGTTGCACGGCGCGCTTGGCCTGTTCGTCCAGCCCGTGGCCTAAACCGCGGACCACCTCATGAACCTGAATCTGCCCGTTGGCAAACAGAGTTACCCGCAAGACCACGGCTCCTTGAATCTTCAACTGCCGGGCTTCGTCGGTGTAGGTGGGGACGGGAATTGAAACCTCTGCCTGGGTGGTTGCCGGGGTTTGCGGCGCGGCAACCTGGGGCGCCGCGGCCTGGGCTGCGGCGGGCATGGCGACCGAGGCTACCTTGCCCGTGGTCCCGGTTTGAGTGGTGGCGGTGGCGGGAATGCCGGCGGAGGCCACTTTGCCCACAACTCCGGCATTCGAGCCGGACTTGAGGCCGTTGCCGATGCCGGTTGAGCCCACCACTCCGTGGGGAGCCACTGCCGGCCCTTGCATGCCGCCATAGGGATTTCCAATGGCCGCGATGGTGGCCGGCCGGGTGGCGTTGGGATTGGGGGTGACGCCGAATGTCTGGCCCAAATGCACGGGGGCCGTCGAGGGTTTGACCTGCGCCGATTGCGCGGGCATGGCCGCCGTCAGGGCCGCCTTGGGTTGCGGCGCAAGGATCACGTTTTGCTTGGCCTCTTTGACCACGGGCAGCGTGACCTTGGCTTCCATCTGGATCGGCTTCAGATCCGGCTTCGGCTCCTGCCGCGGCATGACGATCTTCGGCTCCTCCAGCTTGACCTCCGGCATCTTGGGCGCCTCCGGTGGCTTGATCTTGGGCGGCTCCGGGAGCTTGACCTTCTCCGGGGGCGGAGTATTGGGAACGATCAACTCCGTCATCTCATACTTGTGGGCCACCAGCGCATGCCTGGCCGACACCCCAACAATCAAAACCACGGCCAGGATCGTGGCGTTGACTGCCGAGCTGGTGATAAACGACGCCGCCCTGCCTTCCGGCTCGGGCAGCAAACCGAAGTTGGTCCTTCCTGGGGTATAGTTAACCGGCATCATCTCATTCCTCGATAGGGACCGTTCACACCGCGCGGCATCCGTTCTTGAAGACATGCAGGATAGGAGGCGAGCCATCGCGGATCGTGACGCCCGCGGCGAGCGTCATTTACCCTGTCGATTCCCGCGCCACTCAGTTGATACATCGGCAAGCCGGTGCGAAACCTCAGTCCGCAACTGCAGCCGCCGGACCGGGGCGATCCCTTTTCCGGTTTGCTCCGCTCCGCGGCATGCTCTTGAGCGCGGTCTTCGCCGGCTCCCCCGGCCGCCCGGCCCGATTGAAATTGCCCATGCGTGGATGCGATGGGGGGAAAGCAGGGATCTCTCTTCATGACGGTTGCGCTTGTTCTGGGGAAAGCGGTGAAACCGCGGACAAATTCTGCCTTGACCTGCTCCCCGCGATACGAATTGTCTGCCTCATAGGCTCAGCACATTCAGAAACTTAGATTCACGTGCAGGCAGGGGGCCAAACAAGCTGGAATTCCTGGCCTCGCGCACCGAATGCATGGGCTTTTCCGGCGGCAAGCGGACCCCGCCCCGTCTTCCCATCATACGGCCCAGCGCATCCCGGAAAGGTGGGCTGGCCTGGGGACGGTCCGACGGCGGGCGGCTGCCAAACCAGCCCGTCGATACCCCGTGTAATAGACTCAAAGTAAACTAAAGTGTTCGGGGAAGGACAGTTTTTTTGTGAAGATCCTGGTGACCGGGGGCGCGGGGTACATAGGTAGTACAGTTGCGGGTCTGCTTGTCCAAAATGGGCATCGGACCGTGGCATTCGACAACCTCAGCCATGGCCGGCGCAGCCTTTTTCCGTCAGGCGTGGAGTTTGTGCAAGGGGAACTGTCGGACCGCGAGCTTCTTGAGAAAATCTTCATCTCCGCCAAAGGACAAGGCCAGCCCTTCGACGGCGTTCTGCACTTTGCCGCCCTCATCGAGGCCGGCGAATCCATGCTCCGGCCCGAGCTGTACTTCCGGAACAACACCGCCTCGACGCTCTCTTTGCTGGAAGCGATCCTGGCCCACGGACCCCGCCGGCTGGTCTTCTCCTCCACCGCGGCCGTCTACGGCGAGCCGGAATCCATTCCGATTCAGGAGGATGCGCGCCTTCTGCCCACCAACGTGTATGGCGAGTCCAAGCTGCTGGTGGAACGCATGCTCGTGTGGTTCAACCGCATCTATGGACTGCGCTATGCCTCTCTTCGCTACTTCAACGTGGCTGGAGCCCCCGAGGGCCCGGACGGCATCGCCAGCGGCGAGGCCCACGAGCCCGAGTCCCACCTGATTCCGCTGATTCTCGATGTCGCTCTGGGCCGCCGCCCCTCGATCCGCATCTACGGAGACGACTACCCCACCCCGGACGGGACCTGCATCCGCGACTACATCCACGTCTCCGATTTGGCCGACGCCCATCTGCTGGCGCTCGACGCGCTGGACAAGCACGACCGGCTCATCTTCAATCTGGGCAACGGCCACGGCTTCAGCGTCCGCGAGGTCATCGAATCGGCCCGCCGCGTCACCGGCCATCCCATCCCGGTCGAGGTCCACCCCCGCCGCGCCGGCGACCCCGCCGTGCTGGTCGCAGGCTCCGACAAAGCCATCCGCGAACTAGGCTGGAAGCCGAAGTACACCCACCTCGACGACATCGTCCGCACCGCCTGGATCTGGCAACAGAAGCGGTACGCTTGATGGCGAGGCGCCTGGTTCAGATCGGCCGCGAAAAGAAGGGACAATTCCATGAGCCAAACGCTTCAATACAAAGGCTATGATGGTTCAGTCGAATACAGCGCGGAGGATCGCGTTCTCCACGGGTCTCTGCGCGGGATTCGCGACGGAATTGTTTATGAAGGCTCGGATGTGGATACCCTGGAGTCCAACCTCCGCGCCGCCGTGGACGAGTATCTGACGTTTTGCGCGGATGAGGGCAAGACTCCGGACCAGCCCTTCAGGTGTCCCGGGAAATGAGCAACTGGCTACAAACCTGTAGTCCAACGCCAGAATACTTGTTAGGTAGCTACATCTATAGATGCATTTGTGGTATTCTGTACTCGACGGTGGGAGACCGTCGGCTGTGCAGAAGACTCACTGCACGGGACCGGGAGAGAAAGCGACTATGAATGAAAACTGTGTATTGGCAGTCGTCAAATGGTGTTGAGTTCGAGTGGGATCCAGTGAAAGCCGCATTGAATCGTCGGAAACATGGGATTTCCTTTCCTTTCGCCGCCAGAGTTTTTCTGGACCAGAATCGTCTAGAGAGGCTCGATACCCGCGAGGAGTACGGCGAAGAGCGGTGGGTGGTGCTTGGGCGAGTCGACGAGTGGGTTTTGGTCGTGCTCTACACGATTCGTGGATCGCATATCCGGATTTTCTCCGCGCGAAAGGCGGACCGCAATGACTACGGAAACTACTGAGACCGTTTACTTTCATCTGGACCCATCGAATCCTCCCACCATGACCGATGCGGAGTTGCAGGCGCTGCGGGACCTCAAGGACGAAGATATCGACTATAGCGACATCCCTCCGCAGCCCTCGACCGGCTGGCGGCGCGTCTCCGACCTCATCCCGGCGGAGAACAAGCAACAGATTACGCTTCGCCTCGATGCCGATGTGATCGCGTTTTTCCGCGCCACCGGCCGCCGCTACCAGAGCCGTATCAACGCGGCACTCAGGGAGTATGTCAACGCACAGAAGAAGGCCTCATAGCGGGCCTGTTGACCGCGACCGCATAAATTCACTTGACATTCATACCGCGTGCAAAGCAACGTAAGTTGCTGAATCCATATTCCCAGCCGGAGCGGCCCGAATTCCCCTGGCAGCAGCGCATCCGGCCATGGTGCGTTACACCTCGGTCTCGCTGCCCTATCACATCGGCAACGGAGTCTTTGGCGGCCTGCTGCCTCTGATCGGCCTGGGCCTCTGCGCTACTGCGGGCAACATCTACGCGGGCCTCTACTATCCCATCGGCGTGGCCGCCATCTCCTTTGTTTTTGGGACGATCTTCCTCAAGGAGACCCACGGCACGCCGATCTGGGACGAGGCGGAAAAGCCGGCGTAACCTCCGGTGCGGCAGCGCCGCGCCAAGGACTTCGATTACTTGAGGCCGCGCATCTTGCAGCAGGCCCTTGCCGATTGTGTGTCCATCCCGGTAAAGTGACTTCCACGCGGAATCTCTGCCGGAGCGGCCCTTTCGGGAGTACCGCGCACATCGGCAATTCCGCTTCCCCAGAAGGACGTTTTCATGGCTTCCGTGCCCGTTCCCGCCCTTGCCAACCCCGCCCTAGCCAATCAGGACATCGACTCGACTCTGCGTGAAAACCGCGTCTTCCCGCCGCCGGCCGAATTCAGCGCCGAGGCTCACATCCACAGCCTGGAGCAGTACGAGGCCCTCTACAAGCAATCCATCGAGGATCCGGAGAGCTTTTGGGCCGGCGTCGCGCGCGAGCTGCACTGGTTCAAGCCCTGGGACAAGGTCCTCGAATGGGATCTGCCCTGGGCCAAGTGGTTTGTGGGCGGCAAAATGAACCTATGCTACAACTGCCTGGACCGCCATCTCAACGGACCGCGCCGCAACAAGACCGCCATTATCTGGGAGGGCGAGCCGGGCGAAATCCGCCGTCTCACCTACGCCGAACTGCACGCCGAGGTGCAGAAGTTCGCCAATGCGCTTAAAGCGCTGGGGATCAAGAAGGGCGACCGGGTGGCCGTGTACATGGGCATGACCCCGGAACTGGCGATTACCCTGCTGGCCTGCGCCCGCATCGGCGCCGTGCACTCGGTCATCTTTGGCGGATTCGCCGCCAACGCCATCGCCGACCGGGTTAACGACTCGGGCTGCGTGGCCATCGTCACCCAGGACTCGAGCTACCGCCGCGGCAACGAAATCAAGCTCAAGCAGACCGTGGACGAGGCCATGCCCGCCTGCCGCACGGTGCGGCATGTGGTGGTCTACCAGCGCACCGGTTCGCCGGTCAGGATGGTCGAGGGCCGCGACTGGTGGTGGCACGACCTGGTAGCCAACGCGCCCACCGAGTGCCTCGCCGAGCATCTCGATTCGGAAGACCCGCTCTACGTTCTCTACACCTCCGGCACCACCGGAAAGCCCAAGGGCCTGGTGCATACCACCGGCGGCTACGCCGTGCAGACTTACCTCACCACCAAGTACGTCTTCGACCTCAAGGAGCAGGACATCTACTGGTGTACGGCCGACATCGGCTGGGTCACCGGGCACTCCTATGTGGTCTACGGGCCGCTGCAGAACGGCGCCACGGTGTTGATGTACGAGGGCGCGCCCAACTGGCCCGATTTCTCGCGTTTCTGGAAGCTCGTCGACGACCATCGGGTGACCGTCTTCTACACCGCGCCTACCGCCATCCGCGCCTTCATCAAGTGGGGCGACCAGCATGTCGAGAAGCATAAGCTCGACTCGCTGCGCCTGCTGGGCACGGTCGGCGAGCCCATCAACCCCGAGGCCTGGATGTGGTATCGCGAGAAGATCGGCCACAACCGCTGCCCCATCGTCGATACCTGGTGGCAGACCGAGACCGGCGCCATGATGATTGCGCCCATTCCCGGCGCAGTGCCCACCAAGCCGGGTTCGGCCACCCGGCCCTTCTTCGGCATTCAGCCTGAAGTCGTCAGCAAGGATGGCCATCCGGTGCCCCCCGGCCACGGCGGCCTGCTGGTCATCCGCAAGCCCTGGCCCGCCATGGCCCGCACCATCTATGGCGATCCCGAGCGCTACCGCAAGACCTATTGGAGCGACATCGAGGGCAGCTACTTTACCGGCGACGGCGCGCGCATGGACGCCGACGGCTATTTCTGGCTCATGGGCCGCGTGGACGACGTCATCAATGTCAGCGGCCACCGCCTGGGCACCATGGAGGTCGAGTCGGCGCTGGTTGCCCACCCAAAGGTAGCCGAAGCCGCAGTCGTAGGCCGCCCCGACGAGCTCAAGGGCCAGGCCATTTCGGCATTCGTCTCGCTCGAAAGCGGCAACTATCCCAGCAGCGAGTTGAAGGACGAGCTGCGCAAGTGGGTCTCGAAAGAGATCGGCTCCCTCGCCCGCCCCGACGATATCCGCTTTACCGAAGCGCTTCCCAAAACCCGCTCCGGCAAGATCATGCGCCGACTTCTCCGCGAACTGGCCACGCACGGCGAAATCAAGGGCGACATCACCACCCTCGAAGACTTCACCATCATCGCCAAGCTGCGCGAGGCGGAAGAGGGGTGAGCGGATCTTCGCGGGTCCGGCCAAACGGCGGACGATTCGGAGAGGGGGGACAGATTTTACCCGGATTTGGAGGTAGAATCGGGACATGAGTACGCTCCCTCGTTTTGAAGCGATCCCGTTGCCGCGCAGCCTCGTCGTCGTCCCTCCTCTCACGGACGCCGAATTCGAGGCGTTCTGTCTGGCAAACGACGGCCTTCGAATCGAACGCACGAACGAAGGAGCTATCGACATGAACCTTCCACTGGCCGGGAAACCTCCCGCGCCAATATAGAAATCTCGGCGCGTCTTTTCAATTGGTGGAGCGCCCATCGGCGCGGCGAAGTCGTCGATTCAAACGGAGGATTCTATCTTTCCGACGGTTCCGTGCTCTCTCCCGACGGCGCGTATCTTCTGCCGGAGACGCTATCCGCGATGGCCGTCAGAAAGCCGGGCGGTCTTTATACAGTTCGCCCGGACTTCGTCATTGAGCTTCTCTCCATGTCGGACAGCCTGGCCAAGACTCAAGCCAAGATGGAGCGATGGATTGCAAATGGAATTCAACTTGGCTGGTTGATCGACCCATACCGGAAGAGAGTCTTTCTGTATCGGCCGGGAGTCGAGGCTAGCATCGTTGCCGGCAAGCGCCTCGAAGGGCAAGGGCCTATGGAGGGATTCGTACTCGATCTTGCTGCAATCTGGAATTATTACGGAGAATGAGCACTGCAAGACCCGCTATGGCAAGATCGTGCGCCGCCTGCTCGGGGAGTTGGTCACGCACGGCGAAATCAAGGGCGACATCACCACCCTGGAAGACTTCACCGCCATCGCCAAGCTGCGCAAGGCGGAAGGGGGGCAAGAGCGCGATCCTTACCCACCGAATACCGGCGGAGAGTTCCAGATGACCGATCCAGACCAAACCCTTGTGTCCTCTGCTCATTTGCGAAAGATCGCACATTGGCTCGTGTTAGTTGCAGGCGGGATATTTGGGGGAGCCTTCGTTGTCGGTGGCGCGATGAGTATGCTGCTGAATCCGATGGTCTTTCAAGTGGCGCTTAGTCACTTCGCTGCAACAGTCGGCCTGCCGAGCGCTGCGCTCGCTTCCCTTTGTATAGTGATTTTCCTGGAGAGCACAACAGGTCCAATTGAGTTTGAGGGCTTTGGCTTTAAGTTCAAAGGGGCGTCAGGCCCGATAATTCTGTGGGTTATTTGTTTCTTGGCTATAGCTTCTGCGATCAAGTTGCTATGGCCCGCCGGTTAATGTCGTGCGGATCTTCGCGCAACCGGGCAGGTACCAAGGTCCCGCTTCTATTACCTAGGAACGCACGAAATCCGACACGTTTTAAAGGGCTCCCCATTGTCGAAATGGTAAAGACTGACCCTCGAAAAGCCGGCATCCTCGGTCAAAAAACAGGGCTCTTTACACGATTTTGAGCCCAAATCGCGGCGCTCTGAAGCCGCACCCTTTCCAAGCAATCCGATTCGGGTATTGTGCTATCCCACCCTTGGCGCAAAAGCAAGAACTCGTCGAGGGGCACCGATGGCATAGGGCGGGAAGTTGAAAACGCGTGGGCGCCGGGGCTTGTGTTGCCCCGCCCTTGCGCAAAGTGCGCGCAAGGGGCACGGGGCATTTGCGGGTTGGAGAGCGTCTTCGGAGCGTTGCCTCCTACTGTTTCTTGAGGACGGCGGTGCCTTTCTCATCGGAGAGGATGGCGCCTTGCATCTTGCGGAAGTCGGCGGCGCGGGAAGCGGGGAGCTCGACCTGGCGGACGACGTAGTCGCGCTCGTAGTGCAGGACGTTACCCTTGGCGGCGATGGTGGAGTGATAGCTGGCAAAGTCCAGATCGAGATCGACCGGGTCGGGGGTCTCATCGACGACGAGGCCGGGAGGCAGTTTGATGTCGTAGGAGTCGTGCCAGCGTCCGGATGCTCCGAGGTCGATGGGGACGGTGCGTGGCTTGTCGTCGAAGGGCAAAACGTGCGTGGTGACGACGCGAGGCCGGACGAGGAGCAGCGGACCGGCCTGGTGGGCGTATTGCGGCGCGGTGAGGGTGTAGTGGATCTCGATAGGCTTATCGAGTTCCGGGGGCTGGACGTACTGGAAGGAGTTGAGGACCACGCCGGGGACGTCGTGGGCGAGGGAGGTTTCGAGGGCTTCGCGGCGTTCTTTTTCGTCACGGTACTTGAGTATGTTGCGGAGTTCCGCGCCCCCACTGCCGGAGCGGACCGCATCGACGGAGCCGGTAAGGGTGCCGTCTGGGGCAAGGGTGAAGGAGCCTTTGTGATCGTCGTGGTTGGCGTCAGGCGGGAGAACCGGAATGGGAACGATCTGGCTTGAGGGTCCGGCGGCGAGGGTGCCGTAGCTGCCTTGCAATTCGGAGCGCAGGTTGCCGACGGGTGTGCGCTCGTCGGTGGGGTCGAAGATGAGGTAGCGCTTGCCGTCTTTGGCTTTGACAATGGCCATGAGGCGGGGGTCGTTGACATCGGGTGGAATCTCGATGGCGGTGATCATGTGGTCGCCGAAGACCGAGGGCTCGTCGGGGTCGACGAATCCGCGGCGGTGGTCCACGGGCACGTAGAAAGCATGGATGCCGGCTGCCTGGAGCATGGAGATCAGGATGGTGGTCTTATCTTTGCAGTCGCCGTAGCGATTGCGAAAGATGTCGGCGGCGTAATGCGCCTGCCAGCCGCCGATGCCGCGCTCGACGATGAAGTAGCGGATGTTCTTCTGGATGTACTCAGTGATGCGGCTGAGCTTGGTGTAGAAGTCCGGCGCGCCGGCAATGAGGGTCTGGGTTTGGGCGGTGATTTCCGGCGACGGGTCGGGGCGGTTTGCTTCCAGCTTGGTCTCCCAGTCCCCAATGGCGCGCCATTGGTTGTCCCTGCCTTCGACAGCGGCATCGCCCCATTGAACCGACATGCGGGCTGCCATGGCGGCCCAATCGGGACGGGAGGGAATATCGCGGAGGTTGAGTGCGGGCGTGTCCTTGAGTTCCCAGCGCCAGTGGTTGGGAGAGACTTCGACGGGCGGGACGGGCTTGAAGTTGTGCCAGGACTGGGTATGTGCGCGGCCGGGCGGGAGATCGACTTCGAGAGCCTGGAAGACTACGGGAATGTCGTCCTGGATGTGCCAGGACTTTTCCTGGAAATAGGGCTTGAGCAGCTCTTCGGACTCGCAGAAGACGGTAGCGCCCACATCGACGGCGGGAGGGTGTGCGATGCGGACCTTGTCGGTGGAAAGCATGATGGAGTCGCCGGTGTTGCCCTGTTCAGTGAAGTCGGAGTCCTGGGCCTGGTACTGCTTTTCATCGGCAGCGATGGTCCAGACGCGGAAATAGTCGATCTTCTCATCGATGTCGTAGACGACCGCACAAGTGTGGTGGCGGCCCTGCGGCTTGAGGATGCGAATGGCCTCGCGCTCGCGCTCGACGGCGCGGCCTTGGGCGTCAACGGTTTCGACATACTCGTCGAAGAGGATGACGGCGGCGGCGTCCTTGACGTAATCCGGCGTGCGGGTTTTGTAAGCGTCAAGGCCCCATTGGGGCACGGGCTTCTGGCCGAACCAGCCGGCGGGGGCTGGCAGGCCGGCTAAGACCAGGAGAGCGGCCAGGAGAAGCGGAGCGCGGATAGATCTGGATGAAAGCGGATTTGCCATGATCAGTTTCCTTTCGCAGCTGGGGCGCGAGTGAGAACGAGTTGCTGTTGATCGGCGGTGGCGACCTTTTGATAGAAGCCGTGAAGGTCGGAGTAGTCCTTGGGATCGAGGAGGGTGAAGTTGTAAGCCAGGGTGCGCACAATGGTGACTGAGCCATTCTCCGCGCTGGAGTGGAGGTTCAGCAAGGCGTGATCGGGCCAAGAGGACGTGGCATCCCGAGGCAGGCTTTCGACGTTATATCCGGGCGGCAGATTGTAGGTGACGTCATCCTGTTCCGTCATGGGGTAGTGGACATCGACGGGAATGGCGCGCTTGTCCTGGGCAACGAAGGGGTGCTTGGCGCGGGATTCGAAAAAGAGGCCGGGCAGGAAGAAGCGCTTGCCGGTCAGGGTGCCCAGGCTGCCGGAGACGTTGATGTTGGCGATGAGTCCGACGGTGGGATCGTCCAAGGCCAGGAAGTGATCGAAGTCAGCCTGCACGCCTTCAGGCAGATCGGCGCGCATCGACTCGTTGAACTGCTTCTTCACTTCTTCATCGTCGTTTTCAAGGGCCAGTTGCCGCCAATACAACGAGATCGGGCCGGTCATCACGAAGCGGGCAGATCCCTTCACGTTGCCTGTCTGGTCAATGTAAAGATCCGCGACGCGCTTCACCGTCGAGTTCCTGTAGGTGATTCCGGGAGTCATGGCGATGACGGCGCCCTTGTCGGAGAGCTGGAAGCCGGTGGCCCAGGTGTGCTTCCAATGCAGCGACCCGAAGGGACACATCTTCTGGCCGGGATCGAGATAGACGTTTTTGCCGCCTAATTCGACCACCACGATGTAATCGTCCAACTGATAGGTGGAAAGATAGCTTTTGTCGAACATGGCGCGGTTGCGATCGACTACCCTCATGGGCCAGACCTTGAGGCCGGCGGCGCGGGCAAGGGCGACATAGAGGAGGGCGATCTCGTCGTCGTTTCCGGCTTGCTGCTTCCAGACATCCTCCGCCTTTTTGATGTCCTTCAGCTTTTCCTTCTTGCGCTCGGCCTTGAATTTCTGGCGGGTGAATACGGTGTTCTCAAGCTTCATGACGGCGGCATAGATCTTTTCCGCTTTCTTCTGGTCGGAGTCGTCGGGGGCGACGATCCCGGCGAGGGCATCCCTAATTCGGCCAGTCGGCTTGGTAAAGTCCAGCACCCAGGCGGTCCAGCTCTTGCCCGCATTGTCCCAGAAATCGTCTTCTCTGGTGACGCCGGTGTTGGAGAAGAACTCGACGCGCCAGCGGAGGGTATTCATGGGCGGCATCCAATCGTCGTCGGGTTCGGGAGGGACATCGGCGATGTCCAGGGTGATGACGCCTTTCTTGTCCTGGACCACCTTGGCCTCGGAGCCGAGGTTTGTGGAGTACATAAGGGTGTTTAGACGGTCGGGGAGGAAGGAGTAGTGGGCTTTGTGCACGAACAACGGCCCTTGCACCCGCCAGGTGGGCAAGTAAGTCCAATACTCGTCGCGGCGCAGCTTCAGGCGGAATTCCAGGATGCTGCCGACCTCGACGTTGGGCAGGGTGAAGACGACGTTATTCAACTGGTAGCCCTTGGTTTTGAAGTCCACGAGGTCGGAGGGTTTTTCAGTGAGAGGAAAGACGGTCCCATCGGGATGGATGGTGCGGCCGTCGATGGAAACGATCTTGTCAACACCGCGCTCGTAAGGGACGCTGACGGTGGCGAGGTCCTTGCCCTTTTCGGTGAGGACTTTGATGCGCTCGTAATAGGTTTTGGAGTGAGCCGGGCCGTCAGAGTCGTCTTCGAGATAAAGGTAGACAGCGGACGCGCCGGGGGCTTTGGGATCGGCGGTCATCTTGAGCTCATCCCGGGTGGGCTCCTGAAACTGGGCAAGGAGAGGGGCCGGCAATGCGAGGGCGAGAATGAGTGGCATCCTGAGCGGAACGCAGCGGATTCGCGTGCCACGGGTTCTGGCCTCGATGGTTGCGGGCAGTGTGGAGTTGCGCGAGAGCATCAGTTTCCTTTCGCAGCCGGAGCGCGGGTAAGAACGAGTTGCTGCTGGCCGGCCGCGGCAACCTTCTGGTAGAAGCCGCGGAGGTCCTGGTATTCGCCGGGGCTGGCGAAGGTAAAGGCGCGGGCCAGCATGCGGGCGACGACGATCTGGCCAGGGGAAGAGACGGTTTTGACAATGAAAACCGCGTGCCCGGCCCATGCGATCTTTGCATCCTGCGGCGCGCCTTCCACCGCAAAGCCGGCGGGCAGACGATAGACCACCTGGTCGCTCACCATTTCTCCAAAATGCATATCCACGGGTTCCTGGCGCTTTTCCTGATCCACGAAGGGTTGGTTGTTGCGGGCCTCAAAAAAGAAGCCCGGCAAGAGCACGCGCCTGGCCGTGGCCGTGCCCAACGGTCCCTTTGCATTGACCAAAGCCACCAGGTTAACGTCCGGATCGTCCAGCCCCAGAAAGCGATCGACGCGCGCATCGACGCCCTGCGGAACCGTGGTCTCGAGCCATTG